>Ga0307412_10000097_pt1 | contig 73116 bp, 59 predicted proteins | sample DK1Cmetagenome_3_FD_203823 | JGI IMG/M metagenome (GOLD analysis project Ga0307412, IMG submission 203823) | Maize rhizosphere microbial communities from greenhouse at UC Davis, California, United States - DK15-C-1 | ecosystem: Host-associated > Plants > Roots > Rhizosphere > Soil | place: USA...
TGGCGACGCGTCGCCGGAACGTCGTTGCGCGCGCGCGCGGTTTGGCTATCGCGGTCCTGGCCGGGTTGCTAAGCGCCTGCGTGCAGCAGCCCAAGCCCATGTACAGCTGGCAGTCTTACCAGCCTTCCGTCTATGCCTACCTCAAGGACGACGGTGCCGACAGCACGCTGCAAATCCAGGCGCTGGAGAAGAACATCGAGACCGCGCGAGCGGCCAATGTCGAGTTGCCGCCGGGATTCCGCGCGCATCTGGGCATGCTGTACCTGAAGACAGGGGATGGCGATAAGGCGGTCGAACAACTGCAAGGCGAGAAGGTGGCTTTTCCGGAGTCCGCGCCGTTCATGGATTTCCTGATGCGAAATGTCGGCAAGCCCAAGGCCTCTGCAGAGGCGGCGGGTACGCCCGCTGCCGGTACGCCCGCTGCCGGTATGCCCGCTGCCAACTCCCAAGCGCCTGGCGACACGCTTGCTTCGAAGAAGGGATCGTGATCATGACCAGGCTGTTTCGAGTGGGTCTGCTGGCCGCTGTCGCGTTGCTGGCAGGTTGCGTCGCACCGCCAAAAGACGTGGATTACACGGCATTCCGCGAAAGCAAACCGGCGTCGATCCTGGTGCTGCCGCCGTTGAATACTTCGGTGGACGTTGCGGCCGCCGCGGCGGTGCTGTCCCAGGCGACCTTTCCGTTGGCCGAGTCGGGCTACTACGTGGTCCCGGTCGGCGTCATGGACGAGACGTTCAAGCAGAACGGCATGAGCACGCCGGACGAGATCCATGAATTGCCGCCGGCCAAGCTGCGCGAGATCTTCGGCGCCGATGCCGCGCTCTATATGATCGTGAAGCAATACGGGTCCAGCTATGCGGTGCTGCAAAGTTCGGTCACGGTGTCGATCGACGCTCAGCTCGTCGATCTGCGCAACGGCGCCAAACTGTGGTCCGGCAGCAAGCAAGTGGTGCAGGCCAACAGCAGCAGCGGCGGCTTGTTGGGCATGCTGGTCCAGGCCGTGGTGGATCAGATCGTCAACACCTTGTCCGACCGTAGCTACGGCGTGGCGGGTACGACGAACAACATGCTGCTTGGCGCAGGCCAGCCGGGCGGCATTCTCTACGGCCCCCGTTCGCCGCGCTACGCGACGCAGTAGGACGGCGCTTGGCCGTCTGGCCGCCCGATCCGCCCGGCTTGCCGTCGGAGCCGCATCTGGCGCTGGGCCCAGTTCCGAGCGCGCCTTGCGGGCGCCGGCACGGCTGTTGGAACCCAGGCCCTTGCCCCCGAACGCGATGGCGCTTAGTCCCAGGCGGCCGCCAGGCCTTCCGGGCTGACTTCGCGGCCGTTGCGTTCCAGCGCGGCGATCGCGGCCATGTCGTCGGCCGTCAGCCGCAGTTGTCGGGCAAGCAGGTTGCTGGCCAGATTGTCGCGCTTGGTCGAAGACGGAATCACGGCATAGCCCAGCTGCAGCGCCCAGGCCAGTGCGACTTGCGCCGGCGTGGCGTCGTGACGGTCGGCGATCTGGCCGATCACGGGGTCTTTCAGCACCTTGCCGTAGGCCAGCGTCATGTAGGACGTGACGGGGATGCCCTGCTCTTTCAGGAAGGCGGTCAGCGCGGCGTTCTGCAGGTACGGGCTGAGCTCGATCTGGTTGGTGGCGATCTGTTCGCGGCCAACGGCGGCGATGGCCTCGCGGGTTTCGGCGATGGGGAAGTTCGAAATGCCGATCTGGCGGGTCAGGCCTTGCGCCTTGGCCTCGGCCAGCGCCGTCATGAATTCCGCGATGGTCACGCCATTGCCCGGCGCGGGCCAATGGATCAGGGTCAGGTCGACGTAGTCGGTGCGTAGCTTGGCCAAGCTGTCTTTCAGGCTGGGCACGAGCTTGTCCCGGGCATAGTTGGGCACCCAGATCTTGGTGGTGACGAACAGGTTTTCGCGGGCCACGCCCGACTCGGCCATCGCCTGTCCGACGGCAGCTTCGTTTTCGTAGATCTGCGCGGTGTCGATGGCGCGGTAGCCGACGTCCAGCGCGTTGCGCACCGAATCGATGGCGGCCTGGCCTTGCAGGCGGAACGTGCCGACGCCAAATGCGGGAATGTTCATGTAAAACTCCATGGTAGAGGGTGCGAGCCGGCGCGAGTCGTCCGGGAATGCAGCGAGTGTGCCCGGGCGATACTTGCTGAAAAAGCCCTGTATCGGCGAAAGACTTTTGATATAACGTCAATGATGAAAACCACACTCGACGAAATGCAGGTCTTTATCGCCGTGGTCGACAGCGGGTCGATCACCGCTGCCGCCGACGTGCTGGGGCAAACCATTTCCGCCACCAGCCGCACCATGAGCCGGTTGGAAGAGAAGCTGCAGACCACGCTGATGCGCCGGACCACGCGCCGGCTGGCGCTGACCGAAGAGGGCAAGACCTATCTGGAACAGGTGCGGCGGATCGTGGCGTCGGTGGAGGAAACCGAAGACCTGATGAACGTGCGCCGCAACCAGCCTGCCGGCCTGCTGCGGGTGGACGCGGCGTCGCCCTTCATGCTGCACGTGATCGCGCCGCTGGTGCCCGGCTACCGCAAACGCTATCCGCAAGTGGAGCTTGAACTCAACAGCAACGAAGGCAATATCGACCTGCTGGAGCGCCGCACGGATCTGGCCATCCGTATCGGGCGCTTGAAGGATTCGTCGTTGCATGCGGTGTCGCTGGGCCCCAGCCGTGTGCGCGTGCTGGCCAGCCGCGGCTACCTGGCCGCGCATGGCACGCCCAAGCAGGTGGCGGACCTGGCCTCGCACACGCTGCTGGGCTTTTCCCAACTGGAACTGCTGAACGAATGGCCGTTGCTGGACAGCGATGGCCAGCCGTTGCACGTCAAGCCCGGCGTGCGCGCCTTCAGCGGCGAAACGCTGCGGCAGCTGGCGTTGAACGACGGCGGCATCGTTTGCCTGTCGGATTTCATGACGCGTGGCGACCGCGCGTCGGGGGCGTTGCAGCAGCTGCTGGTCAAGCAGACGCAGGACGTCCGGCAACCGGTCAACGCGGTGTACTACCGCAACACCGCGATCTCGTCGCGTATCAAGTCCTTCATCGATTACGTGGTGGAGGCCATCGGCAAGGATGGCTTGCTGGAGCCGGCCGCGCGGTGAGAGATGTGTCCATTAGCGACATCGCGGGCGTGGGCCAACGGGGCAACCGTATACTGCCCCCGTTTATTTTCCAGGTCCCCGAATCATGAGCATCTTCTCCCGCTTCTTTGGCCGCAAGGAAGAAACCACGGACGCCCGCGCGCTGTCCGCGAACCCGGCCATCGAGAATCCCCTTAGCCTGCAGGTGCTCTTCGCCGGGCCGCTGGCCATCGCCGAAGACACGCTGACGGCGGCGCTGCGCGCCTATCATCCTTCCATGGCCCAGGCGCGCGCCGAGATCGCACCCGACATGCCGGAATGCCTGGGCCTGGCCGGCTGGGACAAGCACGTCGTGCGGATGGTGGGCTTCAATGCGCCCTATCCCAAAGACGCATTGGAAGCCTGCGTGGCGCCCGCGCACTACCCGGCCACGGTGAAGGACGAGATTCGCGGCCACGCCAGCCACGTCATCCTTTACTACGCCGGGTTTGAAGAAGACCCGCTGGAGCAATACGTGGCGCTGGCCGCCGTGGCAGGCGCGCTGACGGGCTTTGGCGCGATGGCGGTGCTGAACGAGCATGCGCGCGCGTCGTTGCCGGCCGGCGTGTTCGACGCCGAATCGCTGGGCGAAGAAAGCCTGGACCTGCTGCGCACGTTGCCGCTAAACATGCTGTATTGCGGCTTCGTGAAGTACGAGGTCGAAGGCGTGGATGGGGTGTGGATGCGCACGTTCGGCGGCGACGTGTTTGGCTTGCCCGACTTCGCGGCGCTGGCGGACGGCCACCACGAAGGCGAGACCTACTCGAACATGTTCAACAACATCATGGGCTACCTGCGCGAGAGCGGTGCCGAACTGGCGGCGGGCCATACGATGCAGATCGGCGAAAACGCCTACATGAAGCTGCGCGACCCGAGCAAGGAAGAGTATTTCCTGGACGGTCCGGGCCAGGTGCTCGTGGCGGAAATCATCACGGCCGATCAGATCAACCAGCCGGAATAGGCCGCAGCGCGCCGCCTAGAGCAGCCCCGCGCTGCGGGCGCGCGCCACGGCCTGGGTCCGGCTGTCCGCGCTGAGCTTGACGTTCAGATGGCGCAGGTGGGTGCGCACGGTGCTCTCCGAGACGAACAATTGTTGGGCGATCGCGCTGTTGGAATGGCCTTCGGCCAACAGGCGCAGCACGCGCAGTTCCTTCGGTGTCAGCGCTTCCGTGCGATCAGGACCGGGCGCGGGCGCAATGGCGTCGGCGTCGGCGGGCGCCTGCGCCTGAAAGCGCGCCCACCAGTCGCGCGCGCCGTCGGACGTCATGCCGGCGCTGCCCGCCGGCGTGGCGGCGTGGCGATGGATCAGGCGATGCAGCAAGGCGCCTTCATCCACCAGCACCCGGCACAGGCCTTCCGCCTGCGCGGTGGCGATCACCGCCGCTAACTGGTCGCCGGCCTTCGCGTCCTCTCCTGCCCGGTCCAGCGCCACCGCGCGGAACAGTTGCAGCTTGTACGCCCGGCGCATGCGCCGCGTGGCTTCCGCCTGGCCGATGTCCAGGTCCAGCTGGCGCAGCGCGGTGCCCGGGTCGCCCGCGTATGCTTCCCACCGCAAACGGCCAAGCCGGGGCGTCAGCAAATCGTTGGCGGGCAGGCGCAACGCTTCCACCCGGCTCCACAAGTCTGCATCGTCGGCGCGCCGCAGCTCGTCGCGCGCCGCTTGCGGGTGACCTTGCAACAACAGCACGCGCGCGCGTTCGACGCGGGCGCTTGCCGCAATGCGCGGCAGGCGCCGTTGGTGGCCCAGGTATTCAAGTTCGCCCAGCAGGTAGAAGGTCTGTTCGACATCGCCGTCGTAGAACGCCACGCGCGACAGCATCAGATAGCCCATGATCAGATGGTCGGGGTGCGCCACGTCGCGGCCCAGCGGCACATAAACCTGCAATAGCCGCGCGGCCTGCGCCAGGTCGCCCGTTTCGTACACCCACGCGGCATACAGCACGCCGGCCCAGGCGTTGCCGTTGGCCTGGCCATAGGCGCCGTTGCGAGTGGCGCGCACCGCCATGCGAAAGCGCGCGCCCGCCTGCCGCATGCGTCCTTCCTGCAGATCGATGATGCCCTCCACCGCCTCGGAGTACATCAGATTGAATGTGCCGGCTGCGCCGCCTTGCGCGCGGCGGGCAGTGTCCAGCAGCATGCGCGCTTCGTGATACCGGCCCAGCACCGCCGCGACGTTGGCCATGGCGTTGGCCAGCGCCGTCTCGGTGAACGACAACGTGGCACCCAGCGCCTGGATGCTTGGCATGCCGATGCGGTAGGCGTCTTCTTGACGATCCATCATCGACAACAGCAAGGGCTGCAGCGCCCGCACGTGCGCCTGCACGCCGGGATCGGGGCTGCGGGCAAGACCCAGATCTTCCAATTGCTGGGAGGCCTCGCTAGGGCCGCGCGTAAAGCACGTGGCCCATATCTGCACCGCCAGCAGATGCGGCCGCGTGGCCAGCACCGCGGGCGGGACTTGCGTGAACCACCGCGCCAGCAGCCGCATGCGGCCCTCGGCCAACAGGGCGTCCGCATGGGTCTGCAGCAGCGACAAGGCGCGCTCGAAGTCGCCGCCGTCAATCGCGTGGTCGATGGCGGGAACGGGCCGGCCCTGTTCGGCGTACCAGCGCGAAGCGGCCAGATGCAGCCGCGCGATGTCGCCGGGCGCTTGCGCCCGCAACTGTGATTGCAGGTAGCTGGCGAACAGGCTGTGATAGCGGTAGTGGCGCGCGTCCGTGGCCGAACGCGTCAGCAGCACGTGGCCATGCTCCAGTTGCGCCAGCAGCCGCGCGCAGTCCAGGTCCGGCAACAGCGCCTGGCATAGCGGCGCGCTTAGCTGCTTGAGCAGGCTGGTGTGCAGCAAAAAGCGCTGCAGCTCGGGCGGTTGGCTGGCCAGCACGTCTTCAGCCAGATAGTCGGCCACGGATTGGTCGCTGCCTGAAAAGCGTTCGATAAAGGCGGCGGCGGACGGCTGGCGCGACAGGCTGGCGCCGGCCAGGCATAGCGCGGCGATCCAGCCTTCGGTCTTGCGATGCAGTTGCGCCACCTCGGCAGGCGTCAGCGCCGGCAGGCGGCGCGAAAAGAAATGCTGCGCCTCGTCCACGGAAAAGCAGAGCTGCGCGGCGTCGATCTCCAGCAGCTGGTCGGCGGCGCGCAGCCGTCCCAGGGCCAGGCCGGGCGTATGCCGCGACCCGATCAACAGCCGGCCATGCGCGGGCAGGCTGCCGATCAGGTCCTGGACCAGAGCCAGCACGGCGGGCGCGGTGATGGCTTCGAATTCGTCCAGGATCAGCGCGAAGGGCGCGGACTGCGATGCGACGGCTTCGACCAGCGCCAGGGCCAGCGTGTCGTCCGGCCCGCCGCCTTCGCGCAATGAGGCCGCGGCGGCGCCCGACAGCGGGCCCAGCGCCGCCGTCAGGCATCGCAGGAACCGCGACAGGTCGTTGTCGGCGCGGTCCAGCGTCAGCCACGCCGTGCGCATGGGCCGCGCCTGCATCAGCGCCTGGCATTGCGCCAGCAACGTCGTCTTGCCATAGCCCGCCGGACCCCGCGCCACGACGACCTTGGGGCCGTCCGGGCGGCAGATCTGTTCGCGTAGCTGCTGCCGGGCGATGTGGTCGCCGTGAGGCGCCGGCGCGCTGAACTTGCCGCTGGCCAGCGCGTGTTCCACCGAATACGAATGACGCATGAGCTGCCTGTGGGACGAAGGGTCTGTGCAGTGCGGCATCGCCCCGGGTTAACCCGCGCGGAACTGAAAAATCGTCGCTTTGGACGAAGGCGAAAACGCGTGCCTACGATACAAAAGGACGCTCCCCAGAGCAATACGCCGCATAGACGGCGCCAACCGACAACGGAGACAAGTCCATGGCAATTCTGAAACTGACGTTAGCGCTGGCGGGCGCGGCCCTGGCCGCTGGCAGCGCGCAGGCGCAACCCGCGACGGGTCCCGTGAAAATCGGCGTCATGGCCGACATGAGTTCGGCGTATTCGGACATCGGCGGCAAGGGTCTCGTCGAAGCGGCGCGCATGGCGGTACAGGACTTCGGCGGCTCGGTGCTGGGCAAACCGATCGAACTGGTGTTCACCGATGGGCAGAACAAGGTCGACGTGGCCAGCGCGGCTGCGCGCCGCTGGATCGACCAGGACGGCGTGGACATGATCACCGACCTGCCCACATCGGCGCTGGCCCTGGCCATCAGCGAATTGGGGCGGGAAAAGAAGAAAGTCGTCATGGTGACCAGCGCGTCCACCTCGGAGCTGACGGGCAAGGCTTGTTCGCCTTACACGGTGCACTGGACGTACGACACCTACGCACTGGCCAACGGCACGGGCGCGGCGGTGACGGACCAGGGCGGAAAGAACTGGTACTTCCTGACGGCGGATTATTCGTTCGGCTACGCCTTGCAGGGCGACGCGTCGGCCGTCATCGAAAAGAAAGGCGGCAAAGTGCTGGGCGCAGTGCGCTCCCCGTTGAACTCACCGGATTTCAGCTCCTATCTGTTGCAGGCGCAAAGCTCCAAGGCCGGCATCATCGGCCTGGCGCTTGGCGGCAACGACGTCATCAGCGCCATCAAGCAGGCGGCCGATTTCGGCATCGGGCGCCCGGGCAGCCCGCAGAAGCTGGTGGCGTTGCTGGCGTTCCTGTCAGACGTGAAGTCCATCGGCTTGCCGCTGGGGCAGGGCCTGCTGCTGACCGAGGCCTTCTACTGGGATCAGACCGACGCCACGCGCGCCTGGTCGCAGCGCTTCCAGGACAAGATGGGCCGCAAGCCCACCATGACGCAGGCGGGCACGTACGGCGCGGTCACGCACTACCTGAACGCCGTGAAGGCCGCAGGCACCAAAGACGCCGACGCGGTCATGGCGAAGATGCGCGAGACGCCCGTCAACGACTTCATGACTAAAAACGGCACGCTGCGCGTGGACGGCCGCGTCGTGCGCGACATGTACCTGTTCCAGGTGAAGAAGCCCGAAGAATCCAAGGGCGAATGGGACCTCTACAAGCAGCTTGCCGTGATCCCCGGCGACGTGGCGTTCCGTCCGCTGGACAAGGGCGGCTGCGCGCTGGCCAAATCGGCCGGAGGCGCGGAATGATCAGCTACGACGTCGCGGCATTCGGCCAGCCGCTGGCCCGCAATGAACGCCCGACGCCGGCCCCCGTCGGCGCGCAGGTGTTGTTGCGGGTGCTGGCGGCGGGCGTGTGCCACACCGATATCCATACCTGGGAAGGCGCTTACGACCTGGGGGGCGAGAAGCGCCTGCGCATGGCGCAGCGTGGCGTGACGCTGCCGCTGACGCTGGGCCATGAAACCGTGGGCGAAGTCGTCGCGGCCGGTCCCGATGCGAAAGATGTGCGGCCAGGACAACGCTTTCTGGTCTACCCGTGGATTGGTTGCGGCGAATGCAAGGTGTGCCGCCGCGGCCGCGAAAACCTGTGTGCCGCGCCGCGGTTCCTGGGCATCTTTCGGCCGGGCGGCTATAGCGATCACATCATGGTGCCGGACGCGCGCTATCTGGTTGGCATCGGCGACCTGTCGCCCGCGCAGGCCGCGCCCTATGCCTGTTCGGGGCTGACGACGTACAGCGCCATCCAGAAGATCCCGGCCGAGGTGCTGAAAGAAGAGAGCGTGGTGGTGGTGGGCGCAGGCGGCCTGGGCCTGATGTGCGTCACCTTGCTGTGCGCGCTGGGTTGCCCGAACGTCGTCGTGCTGGAGCCCGACGGCGCGCGGCGGGGCGCGGCGCTGGCGGCCGGGGCACACGCGGCGGTCGATGCCCGTGCGACGGATGCGCTGGATCAGGTGCGGCAGGCGGCCGGCGCCGTCTGGGCGGTGATCGATTGCGTGGGGGCGGCGGCGACCGTGCAGCAAGGCATGGACCTGCTGACCAAAGGCGGGCAGTTGATCCTGGTCGGCCTGTTCGGCGGCGAACTTACCGTGTCGCCCGCGCTGATCCCCATGCGCGCCATCAGCATCGAAGGGTCCTACATTGGAAACCTGGACGAACTCAAGGCGCTGATGGCGCTGGTGCGCGAACGCAAACCTCGCGCCATTCCCACGGCATGCCGGTGCCTGGACGATGCGCAATCCGCCCTGGCCGACCTGGCTGCAGGGCGCGTCGTGGGACGGCTGTTGCTTACCCCCGGTCCGCTTGGCGCCGATGCGGCCCCTATCACCTCTTCTCAGGCTAATCACCCATGACGTTGAATCTGGATTCCGATTACACGATGACGCTGGACGGCCGCGGCGAGGCTTCCGCGCAGACCTTTGATGTGTTGAACCCGGCCACGGAGGCGCGCATTGCCGCGGCGCCCGACGCGTCGCTGGATCAATTGAACGCCGCGATCGCCGCCGCGCGCGCCGCGTTCGGCCCGTGGCGCGACCGGCCCATCGCCGAGCGCCAGCAGGCCTTGCGTGCGATGGCGGACCGCCTTGAGGCGCACGCCGACGGTTTCATGCGCCTGTTGACGCGTGAACAGGGCAAGCCCCATGCGGACGCCAGGTCGGAAGTGGGCCGGTGCGTCGTGTGGCTGCGCGAATTTGCCGCGCGCGAGCTGCCGGTGGACCGCTATGACGACGGCGTGGGTCATCTGTTCGAAACGCGGCGCGTCGCGATCGGTGTGGTGGCGGCGATCTCGCCCTGGAACTTCCCGATGACGCTGGCCATCTGGAAAATCGCGCCCGCGCTGCTGGCGGGCAACACGGTGGTGCTCAAGCCTTCGCCGTACACGCCGCTGACCTCGCTGAAGATGGGCGAGCTGTTCCGCGATGTGTTGCCGCCCGGCGTGCTGAACGTGATCAGTGGCGGCGACCGCCTGGGGCCGTGGCTGACCGAACATCCGGGTATCGACAAGATCGCCTTCACGGGGTCGACGGTCACGGGCCGCCGCGTGATGCAAAGCGCCTCGGCGCGTCTGAAGCGCGTGACCCTGGAACTGGGCGGCAACGACGCCGCCATCGTGCTGCCCGATGTGGACGTGAAGGACACGGCGGCCAAGCTGTTCTGGGGCGCGTTCCGCAATTCGTCGCAGTATTGCCTGGCGACCAAGCGGCTGTACGTGCATGAGTCCATTTACGACGCGTTCGCCGATGCGCTGGCAACGGTCGCGGCCGGGGTGGTGGTGGGCGACGGCGTGCAGCCCGGCACGGGGCTGGGCCCGATCCAGAACCGGGTCCAATACGAGCGCGTGAAGGAGTTGATCGCCGATGCCCACCGCACCGGCGTGCGCTTTCTGGCGGGCGGAGACGTGCCCGAGGGCAAGGGCTACTTCGTGCCGGTCACCATCCTGGACAACCCGCCGGATGATGCGCGCAGCGTGGTGGAGGAGGCGTTTGGTCCGGTGCTGCCCTTGCTGAAGTACCGCGACGTCGACGAGGCCGTCCGCCGCGCCAACGACACTGAGTATGGGCTGGGTGGGTCGGTCTGGTCGCGTGATGTGGCCCAGGCGCAGGCCATCGCCCGCCGGCTGGAAACCGGCACGGTGTGGATCAACCACATCCATGTCATGTCGCCGAACGTGGCCTTTGGCGGCCATAAGCAGTCCGGCGTGGGCGTGGAGAACGCGTTGGACGGACTGCTGGAATACACCAACGTGCAGACGGTGTCGGTGCTGGCCTAGGCACTTATGCCGCGCAGCGGCCGGCGGTGCGGTTGCGGCAGACGCCTGGCCACAACCGCAGGGCCAGCGCCGCGGCGGCGGCACCGGTCGCCACCAACGTAACGCCCGTCCAGCCCCATTGGGCCAGCGCCAGGCTGCCCAGCGCGCCGCCGGCGGCCATGCCGATGAACACGCCCGTCATCAGGATGGCGTTGAGCCGGCTGCGGGCGGCGGGGTCGATGCCGTAGACGATGCTCTGATGCGCAATCAGCGACGTCTGAATGCCCAGGTCGAACCCGATGGCGCTGCCCGCGATCAACCACAGCGCGGCATGCGGCGGCAGCAGCGGCAACAAGAACATCGCGGCGAACGACACCATGGTCAGCCCGGCGCCCAGGCTGGCGACGGCTTGCGGACCCCGCGTGTCGGCCACCCGGCCGGCCAGCGGCGCGGCCAGGGCGCCGGCCGCGCCCGCCAGGCCGAACGCCCCTGCGGCGCCTGCGCCCAGGTGGAACGGCGCGCCGTGGAGCATCACGGCCAGGGTCGACCAGAACGCGCTGAAACCCAAGGACAGCAAGCCTTGCGCCATGGCGGCGCGGCGCAGCGCCGGATGTTGGCGCCACAGGGTCGCAAGCGATCCCAGCAGGGCACGGTAAGCCAGTTGCGTGGTAGGGACGAAACGCGGCAGGCCGCGCCAGAGCGCCACGCCCAGCGCCACGATGGTCACGGCCGCGGCGACGAACATCGCGCGCCAGCCGAACTGTTCGGCCACGAAACCGCTGACCACTCGCGAAAGCAGGATGCCCAGCAGCAGGCCGGTCATGACGGTGCCGACGATCTTGCCCCGTGATTCGGCGGGCGCCAGATGGGCGGCGGCCGGCACGATATCTTGCGCCAGCGTGGCCGACAGGCCCACGGCGAAGCTGGCCGCCAGCAGCAGGCCGATGGACGGGGCCACGGCGGCCGCCAGCAGCGCCAGGCTCAGCACCGCCGCCTTGATCAGAATGATGTGCTTGCGGTCGTGGCGGTCACCCAGCGGCGCCAGCAGCAGAATGCCAAAGGCATAGCCCAGCTGTGTCAGCGTGGGAATCCAGCCCAACGTCGCGGCGCTGGCGTCGATGTCCGCGCCCAGCACGCCCAGCATGGGTTGGCTGTAATACAGGGACGCAACCGCCAGGCCAGCGCCGACGGCAAGAAGAAGAACCAGGCTGCGGGACAGGGCAGCGGGAGAAGTCCGGGAGGTCATGTTGGCTATCCGATGGATCAGGTACGGAACGGATTCTGGGCGCCGCGCCCGGGTTTTGGTAGCCGATCCCAAGGTACATCCGTTATACGATAGACGTATGACCACCTCAGCCCTGAACGCCGCGGCCGGCACCGACCGCCTCCTGCTGATCGAAACTTTCGTGCGCATCGTCGAGGCGGGCAGCCTGTCGGCCGCCGCCGCGCAGATGGGGGGCACGCAGCCCACGGTCAGCCGGCGATTGCAGTTGCTGGAACGCACGATGGGCGTGCGGCTGCTGCAGCGGTCCACCCATGCAATCCGCCTGACGGAAGATGGCCAGCGTTGCTATGAGCGCGCCAAGGACCTGATCGCCACCTGGCAGTCGTTTGAAAGCGAGGTGCGCGGCGCGGGCGATGAACCCATCGGCACGTTGCGCGTGGTGGCGCCGCATGCCTTCGGTCAGGACCAGTTCGTCGAGCCGCTGGCAAGGTACCTGCAGCAGTATCCGAACATGCGGGTGGAATGGCTGTTGCACGACCGCATGCCCGACCTGATCGCCGAGAACGTGGATTGCGCGATCCGCGTGGGGGCGGTCACCGACCCGTCGGTGATCGCCGTGAAGCTGGGCGACGTGCCGCGCATCGTCGTCGCGTCGCCCGCCTTGCTGCAAGGCGCGCCCGTGCCGCAACAGCCCGCCGAACTGGCGCGCCTGCCCTGGCTGGCGCTGCGCACGTTCTACCGCACCGAAGTCAGCCTGACGCATTGCGGGTCGGGCGACGCCGAGCGTTTCGGCATCCAGCCCCGGCTGTCCACCGATGGCTTGCATGCGCTGCGCAAGGCGGCCGTGCTGGGATTGGGCGTGGCGCTGGGGTCGGCCTGGGCCATGCAGGAAGACCTGGCGGCGGGCCGGCTGGTGCATCTGGCGCCGCAATGGCAGGCGGACCCGCTGCCGGTGTCCCTGGTCTATGCGCCCTCTCGTTTCCAGCCCGCGCGGTTGCGCCGCTTCATCGAAACCATGCGCGAACACCTGCCCATGGAATTAGCCGGCGGTTGACGCAACCTGCGCGTCTCCGTTGAGACGGGCAGGCCTGCCAATGCGGCGCGACCCGCCACATCGCCGTCTACGAGGCCTTGGCGCTATCTGATGCTTGCACCGCTTCATAGACCAGCGTGGCCAGCGTCAGGTCTTCCAGCGCGCTGCCCACCGCCTTGAACACCGTGATCTCTTGCGCGTTGCGCCGGCCCGGACGTTCGCCTGTCGTCAACTGGCGCAAGTCGCCCTGGATGGCCTCGCGCGTCAACACGCCGGCCTCGAACGCGGATAGCAGGTCGCCCGATTTGGTCGGCGCCTCGTCGGTATCCACATAGACCGTCGTGCCGTCGAAGCAGGCGGCGTCGGTCTCGCGCATTTCGGGTTTGAAACTGCCGATCAGGTCCAGGTGCGTGCCGGGGCGCAGCCATGCGCCCTGGATCAGCGGCACGGTGGACAAGGTGGCGCAGCTGATGATGTCCGCGTCGCGAGCGGCCGCTTCCAGGTCGGTCGTGGCCTGGGCGTCGAAACCCTGTTCGCGCAAGCCTTGCGCCAGCGCTTCGGCGCCCGCGGCTCGCACGTTCCACACCCGCACGCGCTGGATGGGGCGCACCGTGCGCATGGCCTGCGCCACCAGCCCGGCGATGCGGCCCGAACCCACGATCAGAAGCGTGCTGGCGTCGGGGCGGGCCAGGTAGTCCGCGCCCAGCGCGGCGGCGCCGGCCGTGCGGTAGACGGTGACGATATCGCCGTCCACCTGGGCGATGGGCACGCCGGTCCTGGCGCTGTACAGGTTGTACGTGGCGTGCAGGCCTGGCAGGCCCAGGTGCGTGTTTTCGGGAAAGATGTTGATGATCTTCACGCCAAAATAGCCGCGCTCGCTCCAGGCCGGCATGATCAGCGACGTGCCATGGGCCGTGCCGGACTGAATGGCGTGGACATGCCGCCCGGGCACCGTCGCGCCGTCGCGGAAAGCCTCGCGCAAGGCGGGGATGACGGCGTCGAAGGACAGGGCGTCCCGGGTCTGTTCCGTGTCGATGAAGCGCATGGGATCACTGCCTGAAAGGGGTCAATCAATCAAAGGGCCGCAGGCAGTCTAGCAGTGGGCATGCGGCGCCGCCCCTGGCAGGCCCTCCGCGGCTATCAATCTTTGCGCAGGCGTCATAACGCCCCGTTATCGGGTGCGCGTCCCGCTTGCGCCGGAAATGCCATAAATCCATTTTGAATCAACTGCTTGCGACGGCGCCGCCGTGCCGCGTCCAAATGGCTCCATAGTGGATTTCCCTGGGTCCACGCAGCGGGGACGCACTGGCATTCTTCGACCACCGTAAGCCCTCGGGCGCTCCAACAGAGGTTGTTTTATGCCGAGATTCGTTCCCCCCGACCATGCGCGGCCCGTACCGGGCTGCCGCACGGGCAGGCTGAATTCCGCCACCTGGACCCGCGTCGCATGATCCGGCAACTGCTCAACCGCCTTGCCATTTCGTTGCCGGTCTTGCTGGGCGTGATCGTGGTGTGCTTCGTGCTGCTGCAAGTGGCGCCCGCCGATCCCGCAGCGGTCATCGCCGGCCCGACTGCCACCGCCGACGAGCTGGCGCAGGTACGCCAGGAGCTGGGCCTGGACAAGCCGCTGCTGGTGCAGCTGACCGGCTACATGTGGCGCCTGGCGCAGTTGGATCTGGGCCGATCGATGATCTCGAATGTGCCGGTGATCGACGAGATCGGCGGCACCATCGGCGCCACGGTCGAATTGATGCTGGCCAGCGTGGTCTGGTCGATCCCTCTTGCGATCCTGCTGGGTACGCTTGCCGCCTACCGCCGCGGCAAGCTGATTGATCGCTTCGTCATGACCCTGTCCGTCGTCGGCGTGTCGCTGCCCGTGTTCTGGGTGGGCCTGCTGCTGGTCCAGCACGTGGGCGGCGCCGGCATCCTGCCCTACATCGGCCGCAACGGTCCGTTGTGGACGTTGGCCGGCCTGCAGTCCATCGCCCTGCCTGCATTGACGCTGGGGTCGGTGCTGATCGGGCCGGTGGCACGCATCACGCGGACAGCGGTCATCGAAACGCTCAGCGGCGACTACGTGCGTACCGCGCGTGCCAAGGGGGCAGGCGAATGCCGCGTGGTGCTGCGCCATGCGCTGCGCAACGCCCTGCTGCCAATCGTGACGCTGGTGGGCCTGCAAGTGGGCAACCTGCTGGGCGGCGCGGTAGTGACCGAACAGATCTATTCGTGGCCGGGAGTGGGCCGCATGGCGGTGGGCGCCATCTTCGCCGGGGACTTTCCGTTGGCCCAGGGCGCGATCCTGGTGACCGCGTTGGGCTTCATCATCATCAACCTGATCGTGGACATGCTTTACGGCTATCTGGATCCGCGGGGACAAAAATCATGAGCGCAGGGTTGACCCCCTCCATGGGCGCAATGCCGCCCCAGGCCGTGGCCACGCCGTTGGCCCGCATCGCCACCCGGCTGCGCCGCGATCCCATTTTGCTGCTGTCGCTACTGGCGGTCATCGCCATCGTGCTGACGGCGCTGTTCGCGCCCTGGCTGGCGCCGCACGATCCGTACTCCACCAACATGTCGATCGCGCGCAAACTGCCGGGCTGGGTATCGTCCGACGGTATTACGTATTTACTCGGCACGGACGTGCAAGGCCGCGACATCCTGTCGCGCATCATCTACGGTGTCCGCGCGACCCTGTTGCTGAGCGTGCTGGCGGTGATCGGCGGTTCGGGCATCGGCGCGGTCCTGGGCATCCTGGCGGCGTACTACCGTCCGCTGGAAGGCATGATCATGCGCGTCGTGGATGTGCTGTTGTCGTTTCCGGCGATCCTCTTTGGTCTTAGCCTGTCGGCGTTGCTGGGCCCGGGAACCTTGTCGATGGTGTTGGCGCTGGGCGTCTCGGCCATCCCGGGCATGGCGCGCATCGCACGCGGTTCTGCCATGGTCGTGATGAAGCAGGAATACATGGAAGCCGGCCATGCCATGGGCTTCGGAAATTTCTACCTGATCACCCGCTACCTGCTGCCGAACTGCTCGTCCATGCTGATGATCTACGCGACGCTGCAATTGGGCCACACCATCCTGCTGGGCTCGGTGCTGTCGTTCCTGGGCCTGGGCCCGCAGCCGCCGTTTGCCGAACTGGGCAGCATGGCCGCCGACGGCCGCAAGTTCCTGCAGATCTTCCCGCACATCTCAACGATTCCGACGATGACGATTTTCTTCATCGTGCTGGCCTTCAATCTGCTGGGCGACAGCCTGCGCGATGCGCTGGATCCCAAGCTACGTTTCTGAGTCGCGCCTGACCTACACAACACATCACAACGGGGAAACCACCACCATGACGCTCATCAAAGGCCTGGCCATCGCGCCTCTGGCGCTGACCTGCCTGTTGGCCGCGCCCATGCACGCCGTCGCGCAATCCGACAAGACGGTGTTGATTCTGCGCGAGCTGGACACCGACAAATACGACCCGCACCGCACCACCGCGCGCGGCGCGGCGGAAGTACTGTTCATGGCCGCCGACACCATGGTGGGCCTTGACTATGACATGAAGACGCCGGTGCCGGCGTTGGCCAAGAGCTGGACGGTATCGCCCGACGGCCTGACCTACACCTTCTCGTTGCGCGACAACGTCACGTTCTGCAGCGGCAGGAAGATGACGGCCAAGGACGTCGTGGCCAGCTACGAGCGTTGGCTGAACCCGGAAACGAAGGGCCTCGAGCGCTGGCGCGCCGGCCCCGTTGATAGCATCACGGCGCCGGACGACGTTACCGTGGTCTACAAGTTGAAGAAGCCCTATAACGAGCTGCTGCAGCAGATGGCGCACTACATGCACTCGGTCATCAACATCGACCAGGTCAAGGAGCTGGGCCCGGACTACGGCGTGAAGGCCTTTGACGGCACGGGCCCATACTGCTTCCAGAGCTGGTCGCCGCGCAACGAAGTGGTCTTGACCCGTCATGTCGGCTACGACTGGGGCCCGTCCATTTACCAGGACCCTAAGCCCAAGGTCGACAAGATCGTCTGGAAAATCGTCCCCGAGGAGAGCACCCGCCTGACCGCCCTGCAGAGCGGCCAGGCCGACCTGTCGCGCTATCTGCCGCAATGGGCGGTGAAGGACCTGAAGGCCGACAAGCGCCTGTTTGTCAGCCGTGCGGACCCGTTCTACTGGACGTTCTTCCTGGGTTTCAAGATCGACAAGCCCATGCTGACCGACGTGAACGTGCGCCGCGCCATCAACCTGTCCATCAACCGCAAGGCGTTGACCGAAGCCATCACGTTCGGCGAAGCGCAGCCCGCCACCAGCATGCTGGCCACGGGCACGCCGGCCGGCAGCAACGACGCCTTCCGCTATGACCCCGCCACGGCCAACAAGCTGCTGGATGACGCCGGCTGGAAGAAGCAGTCCGACGGCTACCGCTACAAGGACGGCCAGAAGCTGTCGTTGCTGCACTACGGCATCACCGGCTACTGGAAAGACATCATGGAAGCCGTGCAGGGCGACATGAAGAAAGTCGGGGTGGACCTGCGCGTGCAGCTGTTCGATTCGACGTCCGCCTGGGGCAAGCTGGCCACGCAGGAATTCGATGAGTTCAGCATGAGCTTTGGCTACATGAGCACGGGCGAAGCGCTCAACAGCTACTTTTTGTCCAACAGTGTGCCCACGCCCAATCGCATGAACTGGAAGGACCCTGAAACCGATAAGTGGCTGAAAGAAGGCAGCGAAGCGCTGGACGCCGCGGCCGCCGACGCCATCCTGTCCAAGGCCCTGATCAAGATCTCGGACGGTGCTGCGTGGATCCCGCTTTACCACGACTCGCTGTACCTGGTGGGTGGTCCGCGCATGAAGCCGTTCCGCGCGCACGGCATCTTTGGCGCGGCGGCCTACAAAGGCCTGGACATCGCCTTCAAGTAAGCCACGCCAAGGCGGCGCGGCCATTACCGCGCCGCCGCTTTAACCCCTTTACGCCGTACAGAGAGCCCTCCGTGAGCGACACCAATCAAGCCCGCATCGTCCATTTCAAGAACCTGTCCACGCTGGTGGCGTGGGATGCCGAACTAGGTTCGCACGTCTACATCGAAAACGCCGACCTGGTGATACGCGGCAACACCGTCATCCACGCAGGCCCCGGTTATGCGGGAGCTGCCGACAGCGTCGTGGCGGGGGGCGGCCTGATGGCGATGCCGGGGCTGGTCAACGTGCACACCCATCCGTCGTCGGAACCCGGCAACCGCGGGTTGCTGGAAGAGCTGGGCAGCGACAAGCTGGGCCAGAGCTCGCTGTACGAATACATGCCCGTGTTTCGCATGGGCATCGAGACCGCGCAGTACGCCAACCAGGTCGCGGTGTCCGAGATGCTGTTGTCCGGCGTCACCACGTTCGTGGACATGTCGTTGCCGCGTCCAGGCTGGGCCGATGTGGTGGCGGGTACGGGAATTCGCGGCGTGCTGGGACCCATGTTCCGGTCTGCCGCATGGCGCACGACCGACGGCCATTCGGTGGAGTACAACTGGGATGAAGCCGGCGCCGTCAAATCGTTCGAGGCCGCCCTGGATGTGGTGGACAGCGCCATCAATCATCCCAGCGGCCGCCTGAGCGCCATGCTGTGCCCGTCGCAAGTCGACACGTGCTCGCCTGAACTACTGAAAGAAGCGCAGGCCGCCGCGCGCCGGCTGGGCATCCCCATGCAGATACATGCCGCGCAAAGCGTGGTGGAATTCTCCGAGATGACGCGCCGCCACGGTCGCACGCCCATCGAATGGCTGGACGACCAGGGCCTGCTGGACCAGGACCTCATCATCGGCCACGGTATCTTCCTGAACGATCATCGTGCGCTGTACTGGCCGCATGCCGATGACTTTGGCCTGCTGCAGCGGTCCGGCTCGCACGTGGCGCACTGTCCCACCGTGTTCGTGCGCCGCGGCATCGCGTTGAGCTTCCTGGGCCGCTATTTGCGCGCCGGCATCAATGTGGGCATCGGAACCGACACCTTTCCGCACAACATGTTGGATGAGATGCGCCTGGCCTGCTATGTGGCCCGGTTGCAGGCCGGCCACTTCCGCGCTGCGTCCACCGAAGAGGTGTTCAACGCCGCGACGGTGAACGGCGCCAAGATGTTGGGCCGCGAAGACATCGGCCGCATCGCGGTCGGCGGCAAAGCCGATTTTTCGCTGGTCGACCTGTCGCATCCTTATATGCGCCCCGGCCGAGAGCCGCTGCGCAGCCTGATCTATTCGGCCGGCGACCGCGCCATCCGCGATGTGTACGTGGACGGCGAGCAGGTGGTGAAAAACGGGCAGCTGCTGACGATCGATATCGAACGCTGCATGCAGGAAGTGGAACGCGCCCAGGCGCAGACGATCGCGACGGTGTCGCAGCGCGACTACGCGGGCCGCAACATCGACGCCATGTCGCCGCGCGTGTTTCCGATTCGCTCGTAACGGAGAAGCTCGATGAACGAAACACTACTGGCGGTTGAGGGTCTGAGCGTGGAGTTCGGCGCCCGCGCCAAACCGTACCGCGCGGTGAAGTCGTTGGACTTCACTATTGGCCGCGGGGAAACGGTAGCGCTGGTGGGCGAGTCGGGCTCGGGAAAATCGGTCACCGCGCTTTCCATCCTGCGCCTGATTGAACGGGCTGGCGGCCGGATCGCCCAGGGCGCGGCCCGCTTCGTGCCGCGCGATGGCCGGGAAGTGGACCTGTTCAAGCTGCCCGAGTCGGAATTGCGGCGCATCCGCGGCAACGAGATCTCGATGATCTTCCAGGAGCCCATGACGTCGTTGAACCCGGTGATGACGGTGGGTGAACAACTGGCCGAAGTCTATCTCCTGCACCAGGACATCTCGCGCGAGGAGGCCTGGACGAAGGCCGAGGCCATGCTGGTGGCCGTGAAGATGTCCGAGCCAAAGCGCCGCATGACGCAATACCCGGGTGACCTGTCCGGTGGCATGCGCCAGCGCGTGATGATCGCCATGGCGTTGGCCTGCCGCCCGCAGCTGTTGATCGCCGACGAGCCGACGACCGCGCTGGACGTCACCGTGCAGGCCGAGATCATCGACCTGATCCGCGACCTGCAGCGCGAAGTCGGCATGGCCGTGCTGTTCATTACCCACGACATGGGGGTGGTGGCCGAGATCGCCGACCGCGTGGTGGTGATGCGCCATGGCGACAAGGTCGAGGAGAACGCCACCGTGGCGCTCTTCGATGCCCCGCAGCAACCCTATACGCGCGACTTGCTGGCCGCCGTGCCAAAGCTGGGCGATGGTTCGCCCGACGAGGCCGTGGTGAAGGACCGGCCCAATGTGCTGGAAGTGACGGGCCTGGCCAAGCGCTTCCCCGTGAAGGCGGGCACGTTCGGCAAAGTGGTGGCCAATGTGCACGCGGTGGAGGGAGTGTCCTTCAATCTGCGCGCCGGCGAAACGTTGGCGCTGGTAGGCGAATCGGGATCGGGAAAATCGACCACCGGACGCCTCCTGATGAAGCTGGTGCAGCCCACGGAAGGGGCAATCCGGTTGATCGGCCAGGACGTCACGCACATGTCGCCCGACAAGATGCGCGATATGCGCCGGCATATCCAGATGATCTTCCAGGACCCCTATGCCTCGTTGAACCCGCGCCTGCGTGCATGGGATCTGGTCAGCGAGCCGCTCAAGGTCCATGGCGCGCTCACGCGCGAACAGCGCCGCGAACGTGCGGCGCAATTGCTGGAGCGCGTCAGCCTGCCACGCGAATTCCTGGACCGCTACGCGCACCAGTTTTCGGGTGGGCAGCGCCAGCGCCTATGCATTGCGCGCGCGCTGTCGGTGAACCCGAAGATCATTGTGGCCGACGAGCCGGTTTCCGCGCTGGACGTGTCCGTGCAGGCGCGCGTGATCGAATTGATGAAAGAGTTGCAGGCCGAGATGGGCTTGTCCTATCTGTTCATCTCGCATGACATGGCGGTGGTGGAGAAGGTCAGCCACCGCGTCGCGGTGATGGTCATGGGCCAGATCGTCGAGATCGGGCCCACGCAGGAAGTGCTGCACCGCCCGCGGCATCCGTACACGCAGCGCCTGCTGTCGGCGGTGCCGATCCCCGATCCGGCGCGCCGTCACCAGCGTGCCGTGCGCGCCTCGCGCGACATTCCCAGCCCCATCCGCAAGGTGGGCGACAACCCGCAAGTGCCGCAATTGGTGCAGGTGGCTGCAGGGCACTTCGTGCAGCAGGCAGCCTGACAGGTTGTGCGTACTGCAGCGCAACGCACACAACCCACCTGCTCTTAATGCTTCCTAACGGCCGAACAACCGCCCCGTCGCCATCGCCACCGCGGCTTGCGTCGGTTCCACCACTGGCAGCCCGCATGCGTCTTCCAACCGGTCGCGCAGGTCGGCCATGCCGGCGCATCCCATGATCAGTACATCGGCGCCGTGCTCGTCGCGCAAGGTTTCGCCAACGGTCACCATGCGCGTGAACGCCTGGTCCGCGTTGGCCAGGTCGCTGACCTTCATGTCCAGCGCCCGTTCCGCGCAAATACGGTCGGCTACGCCCATCTGGCGGAAATAGCGCAGGTGGCGAGGAATGGAGGCGCTGGCGATGGCGATCACGCCGATGCGGGTGGCTATGCTCATGGCTGTCAGTACCGAACATTCCCCGATTCCCAGCACGGGCGCCGCCACCAGCTCGCGCAAGCCATGCAGCCCAGGGTCACTGAAGCAGGCCACGACGAAGGCGTCGGTATCGGCCGCCTCTTGCAGGAACAGCTGCTTCATCGGCGCGATGCTGGCGTCGGCTTCGGCCTGCGTCTGGATGCCGGCCGGGCCGTCGGTGGAGGTCACGCAGCGGAATGCCAGCGGCAGGCGTCGGAACGGCGTGACCGCGCGGGCAATGGCGTCGGTGACGTGGCTCAGCGAGTTGGGGTTTACGAGCGTGATGCGGGCGTTGGGCACGATTGAGTAGAATCCCTGCAAAAGAGGTGGACACGTGCAGTGCACGTAGCGCCCAGGTCAAGAGGAAAGAGAAGCAGCATGTCGGAATTACCTGGAAAGGTCAGGTCGGGGCCGTTGAACCTGCGGCAGATCGAGGTGTTTCACGCCATCATGATCACCGGTTCGCTCAGCGCCGCCGGGAGGCTGTTGCATGTGACGCAGCCGGCCATCAGCCGGGTGCTGGCGTCGATAGAGCTGCGCTTGGGCTATGCGTTGTTTGAGCGCTTCAAGGGCCGCCTGCACCCTACCAAGGAAGCGCGCAAACTTTTCCAGGAAGTGGAATCGATTCAGGCGGGCGTCAACCGCCTGAACGATATGGCCGCTGGCCTGGCCGGCCATGGCGGCGGATGGGTTAGCGTGGTGTCCAGCCCCAGCTTCGGCGAATGGCTGATCCCGGCTGCCACGGCGAAATTCTGCGCCCGCAACCCCGGGGTGCGCATTCGCTACCGGCCGTTGGGCATGGATGCGTTGCTGCCCCAGTTGTTGCTGGGGCACGCGGACATCGCGATTTCCACGTTCAAGCCTGAACACCCCAACCTGATCACCAGCGAGCTCGCGCAGGGCGAGATCGTCTGCGTGCTGCCCGCCGGTCATCGGCTGGCGAGAGAAAGCATCATCGAGCCGGCGATGCTGGCCGGCGAGATGCTGGTGGGGTATGGGCGTGACACGCCGCTGGGCGAAACCTTGTTCAACTATCTCGAGCCGCTGGGGCAGGCGATCACGCCTGCCATCGAGGTGCGCTCCTCCCAGACGGCATGCTCGTTCGTGCGCCAGGGCGTCGGTGTGGCCCTGGTGGACTCGTACGGCCTGACGGACGCGCTGATGCACGGCATCGTGGTGCGTCGTATCGAGCCAGCGATTCCGTTGTCGGTGCACGTGTCCCATTCCCGGATCGAACCGCCGCCATCTATCGCCAAGGCGTTTCTGACGCAGTTCTCCCTGATCGTCAAGAAAGAACTGCCTGCAATGATGCAGGCAATCATCAACCGGCCTTAGACGACTTCGGGCACGGGCAGCGGTTCACCAGCGCCGGTGCGCTCGGTGATCAGCTTGTAGTGTTGCGGGCTGCGGTGTTTGGCGAAGTTGAAGACGTGGTCGCGGAAGGTCTGGCCCATCCCCAGGTCAATCTTCGCCGTGATCACTTCGTCTTCTTCGCCGCTGGAACGGGCCACGATCTCGCCGGACGGCGCCACGATCATCGAGCTGCCGATCATGTGGTGGCCGTCTTCATGGCCGCACTTGGCGGCGGCGCCCACCCAGACCGCGTTCTGGTAGGCGCTGGCCTGCAGCACGATCTCGTGCGTGGTGGTGCGCCAGTGCACGGGCTCGTCCCAGTGGATGTTCAAGGACGGTGTGTTGTAGCCCAGCACGATCAGTTCGGCGCTTTGCAGCGACATTACGCGATACGTCTCGGGCCAGCGGCGGTCATTGCACAGGCACATGCCAATCTTGACGTCGTTGGTGTCCCACACGCCGAAGCCCAGGTCACCCACTTCGAAGAACTTCTTCTCCAGATGCTGGAACGGCGCGTCGACTTTGTGGTCCGAGTGACCGGGCAGGTGGATCTTGCGGTATTTGCCGATGATCCTGGCGCTGCGGTCCACCAGGATGGCCGTGTTGAACTGGCGGCCTTCCGGCGTCAATTCGGCATATCCCAGGTAGAAGCCGATGCCCAGCTCCAGCGCGGCGTCGAACAGAGGCTGGACATCGGCGTTGGGCATGGTCTTTTCAAAATAGCGCTCCACGGCTTCCGCGTCTTCCATCCAGTAGCGCGGGAAGAACGTCGTCAGCGCCAGTTCCGGGAACACGACGAATTCCGCCTTGCGGGCGGCGGCCTCGCGCATCATCTCGACCAGGCGGCGCACGACCACCGCGCGGGTGTCGGCCAGGTTCACGGCGCCCATTTGGGCGACCGCCAAGCCCATTCTGCGGGAGGGGGTTGCATTGCTCACGATATCAATCTCCAGGTGTTCTTATCGAATGGGGTTCAACTGCGAAGCGCCGCGGGTCACGGCTCGATCACATTCGGGAAAATCTTTCGCAACAAGGCGGCGCGCGGCGAGATCTCGCGCGTCTTCTGCAGCGGGGCGGGCAGGCCGCGGGCGATGAAGCGGCCACGACCGCGTTCGGCCTGCAGCACGCCGTTATCCACGATGACCTCGCCGCGGCTCACCACGGTAGTGGGCCAGCCGGTGACCTGGCGGCCTTCGTAGGGCGTGTAGCCAACGTTGTCGTGCAGCGCGGTGGCCGAAAGTGTCACGGTGCGCTCGGGATCCCAGATGGCGATGTCGGCGTCCGCGCCCACGCAAATCGTCCCCTTTCTCGGGTACAGGCCATACATGCGGGCGTGGTTGGTGGACGTGAGCGCCACGAATTGCTGAAGCGTCAGGCGGCCGCTGCGCACGCCTTCCGAGAACAGCAGCGGCATGCGCACTTCCAGGCCGGGCAGGCCATTGGCGATCTGCTTGAACGTGGTGGCGTCCCCTGCGGGCAACTTGCCGGATTCGTCGTAGCGGTACGGCGCATGATCCGACGACAGCAGCGCAAGCGTGCCGCTATCCAGGCTTTGCCATAGCGCCTGTTGCGACATCGGATCGCGCGGCGGCGGGCTGCAACAGAACTTGGCGCCTTCGACGCCGGGGATGTCGATGTCCTCGGCCGTCAGCAGCAGGTAGTGCGGGCATGTTTCGCCGTAGACCGGGGCGCCCAGCGTCTGCGCGGCGTGGATCGCCTGCGCGCCGCCCTGCGTGGAAACGTGCACGATCAGCACGGGCACTTCCAGCACGGACGCAAGGCTGATGGCACGCTGGGTGGCCTCGTTTTCCGCGATGGGGTCGTGGCTGACCGCGTGGTATTTCGGTGCGGTGAGGCCCGCGGCCAGCAGGTGGCGCGCGATCCAGCTGATCACATCGTTGTTTTCGGCGTGCACCATGGGCAGAGCGCCCTCGCGCGCGGCAATCGCGAACACGTCCAGCAACTGCTTGTCGTCCAGCTTCAGCTTGTCGTAGGTCATGAAGACTTTGAACGACGTGATGCCGGCGCGGATCAGCTCGGGCAAGTCGTGGTTCAGCGTCTGCGGCGTGGGGTCGGAGATGATCAGGTGATAGCTGAAGTCGATGACCGATTTCGCGGCGGCCGAGGCGGCGTACTCATCTGCCACCTGGCGCAGCGATTGCCCGCGATGCTGCGCGGCGAACGGTACGATGGTGGTGTTGCCGCCGTGGGCGGCGGACACGGACGCGCTGTACCAATCGTCGGCGCACGGTATGCCCATGCTGGAAAGCTGTTCGACATGGCAATGGCTGTCGATGCCACCGGGCATCACCAGGCGGCCCGTCGCGTCGATGGCGCGCTTGCCGGCGGGAAGCCGGGCCGAGACGGCGGTGATGACGCCGTCGACGATGCCGATGTCGCCAATGAAGTCGGCATCCGCGGTAACGATGCGGCCGTTGTGCAGAGTCAGGTCGAAATCGGTCATGAAATGTCTGGACGCAAGGGTTGCATGCCGTGGTGCGTCTGAGGACGGGCGCGGCTGAAGGTGCAAGCATGCATGCGCCAGCTGAAATCCGATACCGCGCAACGGCGCGCCGCGGCTGGCGGCGGCACGATGGCGAATTTCCGCTAAGACACTGATTGGATTGAGGATTCAGGGGAGGGCAGCATCGGCCCCTTGCCCCATGCATAACGCTGGATCATGGACGCTATGCAAACTTTTATATCGGGTTTCCCCGCGCTTTCCATCAGATCGACCCACGCGCCTGCGCCCTAGAACGCCTTGAACGTCTTCAGGTGAATGCTGGTTTCCGTAGCTGAAATGCCCTTCAGCGTGCGCAGGCGGTCCAGCACTTCGGACAACTGTTCGATGGTGGGCACGCGCAATTCGGCCAGCAGGTCCCAGCGGCCGTTGGTGTCGTGCAGGCCGGCGACGCTGGGTTCGCCCATCAGCAGGTTCACGATCTTGCGGGTTTCATGGCCTTCGACGGCGATGCTCATCCAGGCCACGATGTCTTCGGTTTCGACCTCGGGGCGCAGCCGCACGGTATAGCCGACGATGATGCCCCGCTCTTCCAGTTTGCGGATGCGGTTGTCGATGGTGCCGCGCGACACATCCAGCTTCTTCGCCAGCGTGGCGACCGATAAGCGGGCATTGGCGCGCAGCAGCCCCAGCAGGCTCTGGTCTAACGTGTCCATTGTGAAAAGTGCTAAATATCGCTGTCGTATTGCCAGAATCTTAGCGTTTCGTATTGAATGTTGTCACTATGAATTGGTTTGGCCGTCCGCCAGAATTTCTATTCCATAACTAGGGGAGAACATTTTGACGACACTGCTGACGACTTCGGACGTAGCCAACATCGTGGCCCTGCAAGGGCCGCGCAAGGTCTTCACCGACCTGCTGGACTATGTGTTGGCCGACTTTCTGCGATGGCAGGAATTCGATAAATGCCCACGCGTGGCCAGCCATTCCGCCGCCGGTGTCATCGAACTGATGCCCACCGCCGACAACGAGCTCTACAGCTTCAAGTTCGTGAACGGCCACCCCGGCAACCCGCTGGCCGGTCTTTCGACCGTGATGGCCTTCGGCGCCCTGGCGCAAGTCAGCACGGGCGAACCGCTGCTGATCAGCGAGCTGACCCTGACCACCGCCTTGCGCACCGCCGTGACCTCTGCCTTGGCCGCTCGCGCTCTGGCCCGGCCGGATTCCCGCACGATGGCGCTGATCGGCAACGGCGCGCAGGCAGAATTCCAGGCGTTGGCGTTCCACTACATCCTTGGCATCGACACGCTGCACGTCTATGACGTGGACCCCGAGGCCACGCGCAAGCTGGAAAGCAATCTGGCCGTCGTCGCGCCGTCCCTGCGCGTGGTGCGTTTCGACGGCACGGCCCAGGCCGTGCAGGGCGCCGACATCGTCACCACGGTAACGGCCGACAAGGCCTACGCCACCATTCTGACGGCCGACATGGTCAAGCCCGGCATGCACATCAATGCCTTGGGCGGTGACTGCCCGGGCAAGACGGAACTGCATGCCGACGTGCTGCGCATGGGCCCGGTATTTGTCGAATACGAACCGCAGACGCGTATTGAAGGCGACCTGCAACAGATGCCCGCTGATTTCGCCGTGACGGAGCTGTGGCGTGTCCTGACCGGGCAGCGCGGCGGCCGTCAAAGCGCTGCCGACGTGACCATCTTCGACTCGGTCGGCTTCGCGCTGGAGGACTTTTCTGCCCTGCGTTGGCTGCGCGATAGCGCGGCCCGGCACGGCATCGGCGCTTGCATTGAAGTGGCGCCGCAATTGCAGGACCCCAAGAACCTGTTCAACGTGGTGCGCACGGCCCGCAGCGGCCAGCCCGCCCTGGCGCAACGCTAGGCTCGGGCGGTTTTCGCCAAAAAAAGACGCCCGTTGCCGATGGTGGGCGTTTTTTTCTGGGTGGAAGGGCGGGTTGCGGTTACATTGCCTTACGCGCTGTTCTCCGTCTTGGATACGCGCGGTGCCAGCGTCCCCTTCCTTGATGTCACGTTTCCGAATTGCGGCTGTAGTCCTGTCGATGTCGACGCTGGGTTTCCTGGCGGGACTGGCAACCGGACGCCTGATCGAAGTCAACCAGGTCGACGACAGGCTTGCCCGGCACAATACGCGGCTGCTGGCGCAAGCCGTGCGCGTGACCCAGGAAAGCCAACGCCTCATCCAGGCAGCCACGCATAGCGCCGACCTGTGTTCGGAGTCCGACGTGGCCACGTTGCGGGTGCTGCTGTTCAATGCCACGTTCCTGCGTGACATCGGCCGCCTGAGCGACGGCATGCTGGTGTGTTCCGCTGCGTGGGGCGTGCTGGCCGCGCCCCACCCCCTGCCCCCCGCCACCTTCACCACACGCAGCGGAACCTCCTTGTGGACCGGGGCCGCCAATATCATCGACCGCCGCATCATCGGGGACATGGCGGCACGCAACGACGTGATCGTGTTCACGGCGCCGGGCGCCTTCGATGGGTTTCCGGAGCCCGGTTCAGGAATCGATGCCCTGGTGATGACCCGCGACGGCGCGCATGTTTTCCGCCGCTTTGGCCGCACGGACGGCCTGGCGCTCTATCGCGGCGGCAGCCCGTCTGAAAACAGTTTGCGGGCCGAGCGCCTGATCGCGGAATGCGCCCCGCCCGCAACCTCCGATACGTGCGCGGTGTCGCGCGTCAGCTCGCATGACTGGTTCACGCTGCCCGCGCTGATCCTGGCGTGTACGGGCGCGCTCGCAGGGGGCTTGCTGGCCGGCCTGTGTGTGTTGTGGCGCCAGCAGTCCAAGAGCGAGCGGGCCGCGCTGCGCAAAGCCATCCGCCGCGGCGGCGTGCAAGTGCGCTATCAGCCGCTGCGCGAGCTGTCGACGCGCCGCCTGGTCGGCGTCGAGGCGCTGGCGCGCTGGCGGGCGCGCGACGGATCGGCGGTGCCGCCAGCGCTGTTCGTGCCGTTGGCCGAAGAGATGGGCCTGGGCCGCGAGTTATCCCGCGTGGTGACGCAGCAAGCGCTGCAGGATCTTGCCGGCCGGCTACGGGACGCCTCCGGTTTCTACGTCAGCATCAACGTGTCGGCGGAAGACCTTCAGGACGATGCCTACCCCGATTTCCTGCTGCGCACGGTGAACGAACAAGGCATTGCCCCGCCGCGCGTGGCGCTGGAAATCACCGAAGGCTCGCCGCTGTCGGACGGCCACGTGCGGGGCATCATCCGGACCTTGCAACGCCAGGGGTTCCGCATACTGATCGACGACTTCGGCACCGGAAATTCCAACCTGAACTACCTGGCCGAAATGCAGGCCGACGCCATCAAACTGGACCGCCGTTTCACGCAGGCCATCGGCGCGGAACCGGCGGGCACGCTCATCATTGACCATGTCATCGATATCTCGCGCGCGTTGGGCGTGGGGCTGATCGTCGAAGGCATCGAAACCGAAGCCCAGGCGCAATATCTGTCGGCGCGCCAACCGGCGGCCGTCGGCCAGGGATGGTTGTTGGGCCGGGCGGTGAGGCCGGAGGACATTCCGCCGGAATAGCCCCCGTGCCGTCAAACCTCAAACTCGGGCCGGCGCTTCCGCCGGCGGCGAGCCGTCATGGAACATGCCCTTGAGCTGCGTGCGCAGTTCCGGCGAATCCGTGTGCTTATGCACCGTGGTGGCATGTTGCACGGCGGCTTCCAGCAATTCATCGTCGGAATCCGCCGCCAGCGCCACCGAGCAGTTCATCTCGCTCGGGTACTCGCGGCAGTCGATGTATTTACGGGTCATGGCGTTCTCCCGACGCAGCGCGCCAAGGGCGGCTTGCGTGATGGAACATCCGACGCGCGGCGTGGAGGGCATCGGGCCGATGGCGCGTCGCAGCGCGCCCGATGGTGTGAAAAGTATAGGCTTGTCGGCGCCAGGTTGGGGCCCGTAATGCGGGGTCGGCCCCTGTTTGACGCCGGTTGGTTGGGGCGCGCCGAGCAAGGCTTGCGCAGCGCGCGACAGGCGTTAGGCGTAGGACGCGATGATGGCCTTGGATTCCACCAGCTCGCTCACGATCCAGTCTTCCACCAGTTTGACCTGCCTGCGATGGCGCAGCGCGGGTTGGCGCACCAGGTAATACGACACGCCGGTAGGCACCGCGCGGCGAAGCGGCACGACGACCCGGCCATCCCGGATGGCTTGATCGGCCAGCACGACGTCCGCGATGGCCACGCCCAGGCCGGCCTCGGCGGCGCTCAACGCCATGTCCAGCGCGTCGAAATCCAGGCCGCCTCGGGTGAATAGGTCGATGCCGGTCTTCTCGGACCACGTGATCCAGTCCTGGTGATCCGGCAGGGGATGCAGCAGCGTGGATTCCTGCAAGCCGCGCTCGGGGTCGGCCGCATCGATATGGCCGGGCGCACACACCGGCACGATCCATTCGGCGTAGAGCTCGGTGGCGTCTTCGTGCGAAAAATTGCCCAGCGCGTAACGGATCCCCAAGTCGGAATCCGTCTCGTCGGCCGTCATGTCGTTGAGCCGCGTGCGGACCACGACCTTGATCATCGGGTACTGCTCGTGGAAGCGCCGCAGCCGGGGGAAAAGCCAGCGCAGCGCGAAGGTGGGGATCACCCGCAGCGTGACGATGTCCTGGTCGGTGTGCGTGGGGTCGATGGCGTTGGCGATATGGTCGAACGCTTCTTTCACCGTGGTGGCCAGCTTGCGCCCGGCCTCGGTGATCTCCAGGCCGCTGTGGGTGCGCAGGAACAGCGTTTGCCCCAATTGTTCTTCCAGGATGCGCACCTGGCGGCTGACTGCGCTTTCGCTGACATTCAGGATCTGGGCGGCCTTCTTGACGCTGGTATGGGCCGCCACGACTTCAAAGCAGCGTAGCGCGTTCAGCGAGGGCAGGCGTCGGTGCATCCCATTCTCCAGGGCTTGGGGGTTAGGCTCGGCTCGGATCAGGGGGTACCGGCTGGCGCGCCCGTGGCAATCGTCACTGGCTGCGCGGCTCGAGTATATTGCGCAGCCCTTCGCCCATGAAATTCACGCTGGTCACGGTCAGCGCAATCGCCACGCCGGGCACGATCGCCAGCCAGGGCGCCGATGTCAGGTAGATCTGGGCGTTGTTCAGCATGTTGCCCAGGCTGGCGACCGGTGGCTGGATGCCATAGCCCAGATAACTGACGTAGGATTCAAGCAGGATGGCGCGCGCCACGTTCAGCGTGGCGACGATGATGATCGGGCCCATGGCATTGGGCAGCAGTTCGACCACCATGATGCGCAGGCCCGAAGCGCCTGCGGTCCGGGCGGCGGCGGCGTACTCCGTGTTGCGCAGCGACCGGTACTGGCCTTCGACCAAACGCGCCACTTCCATCCAGCAGGTGGCCGAAATCAGGATGGTCGTCGAGACAATGCCCGGCTTGACCAGCATGGCCAGGGCCAGGATCAGGAAGATGGTCGGGAACGCCAGCATGGCGTCGACAAAGCGCATCAACAGGGCGCCCACGAAACCGCGCCGGTAGCCGGCGACCATTCCCACAAGGGTGCCGATCACCACCGAAATCAGCATGGCCGCGAATCCAATCACAAGCGAGATCCGCCCGCCGGCCATCAGGCGGGCCAGCACGTCGCGCCCCAGTTCGTCCGTGCCCAGCAGGTGGCCGCCGGTAAGCGGCGGGGCAAAGCGGTTCAGCACGTCGATATAGCTGGCGTCCAGCCGCAGGACCAGCGGCCCCGCGAAGCACAGCAGGATCATCAGGACAAGGGTGGCGGCGCCGGCCGCCGCCAGCTTGTGGCGGGTCACGCGGCGCCAGCCGGCACGCAGGCCGCCCGGTGGACAGTACGGCGCGCCCGCCGCAGCCGTTTCGGAAATTCCAGGAGCTTTCATCATGCTCAATCCATCCGGATACGAGGGTCGGCGATGGCGTACAGCACATCGGCCAGCAGCGAGCCCAGCATCACCATGATGGCGGACAGCATCAGAATTCCCATCACCACGGGGTAGTCGCGGTACTCAAGCGAATCGAAGAACAGCCGGCCCATGCCGGGCCAGCTGAAGACCGTTTCGGTGATCAGCGCGCCGCCCAGCAAGGTGGGGAATTGCAGCCCGACAAGGGTGATCATGGGCAGCAGCGCATTGCGCAACGCGTGCGACAGGATGATGGCGCGGCCGCCCGCGCCCTTGGCGCGTGCCGTGCGGATGTAATCCTGCTCCAGCGTTTCGATCATGGACGAACGCATGAAGCGCGCCCATACCGCGGTCTCGACCAGCGCCAGCACCATGACCGGCGCGATCATGTGGTGCGCCAGGTCCAGAAACGAACCGTCGCCGAACGTCTGCTGATTGCCGGCCGGCAGCCAGCCCAGCTTGATGGAAAACAGGTAGATCGCCATCAGGCCGAACCAGAATGTCGGGATGGACAACGCGATCATCGCGCCCACCGACGACAGCGCGTCCATCAGTGAATGCCGGCGGACCGCGCCCCAGATGCCGATCATGCCGCCCAGCAGCGCGGCGATGACGGTGGACACCGCCATCAGCGACAACGTCGCCCCGATATGCGATCCGATGGTAGCCAGCACGCTGATGCCGTCCCGGTACGACGCGCCCCAGTCGCCACGCACCATGCGCAGCAACCAGTCTCCGTACTGGATCAGGAAGGGGCGGTCCAGCCCCATGCTGCGGGTCAGGCGGTCGATATCCTCTTGCGCCATGTTCGACGATTGCGCCAACTGCGACAGCGGGCCACCGGGCGACAGGTACAGGATGCCGAAGCCGATCAGCGAAACCAACAGCAGCAGCACCAGGGATTGGCCGCCGCGCTTAAACAGGTATTGGGTCATCTGGAGGTTCCGGCCCGTCAGCTTGCCCAATACCAGCTGCGCATGTTCCAGCAGTTGGATGAGCTGTTGATATTGTTTTCGTAGCCGACGAGCTTGTCCTTGACGGCTTCAATGATGACCGTTTGGGAAACGGGCAACAGCACCAGGTCGCTCCTGACGATCTCCTGGATCCGATGATAGATGCGCTTGCGCTCGTCCAGGTTGAATTCCCGGGTGCCCTGCAACAGCAGCTGGTCCATTTCCGGATTCTGGTATTGGTAGGTGTTCAGGCCGCTACCGCCCTTGGCGGGAATCGACGCGCTGGAAAAGCGCGCGGTCACGTCGGGGTCGCTGCCCTGGAGGAAGTTGGACGCCACCATCACCGACTGGTATTGCGACTTCTGCCAGAAATTGCCCCAGATGACGGCGGCTGGCATGTTTTCGATGGTCATCTCCACGCCGATCTGCCGCCAGTCCTGCATCAGCAACTGCTGGGATTGCTCGCGCGCCTGCGCGCCCGCCGTCGTGGAATTGGAGAAGGCCAGGCGCTGGCCGTTCTTCACGCGGATGCCGTCGCTGCCCGGCACCCAGCCAGCCGCATCCAGCAAAGCGCGGGCGGCCTTCGGGTCGTAGCGGTGCGCGGGCAGTGCGTCGTTGTAGGCCCAGTGGCCCTTGGGCACATAGGATTCCGTCGGCAGCGGCCGGCCCTGATAGATGGCCTTGATGCGTGCTTCCTTGTTCATGCCCAGGTACAGAGCTTCGCGCACGGACTTGTCCGCGAACGGGGCGAAGCCCAGGTTCAACGCGACGTGCTCGATGAACGGGGTGGGTACCGGCATGATGCGCGCGCCGCGCAGCTTGGCCGCTTCTTGTTCGAAGCTGGGCTGAATGCCGGACAAGCCCAAATAGTCGATCTGCCCGCTACGGAACTGCGTATACAGCATCGTCTGGTCGGGGATGTACTTGAAGATCACCCGCAGCAGATAGGGGCCCTGGCCATGGTAGGCCGGATTGCGTTCCAGCTGGATGTGGTCGCCGGCGCGGCGCGCGCCCCAGCGGAAAGGGCCGGTGCCGACGGGCGCCTGGTTGTAAGGCGCGGTATTGGGATCGGCGGCCGCGCCCAGGATGTGCTCCGGCACCATGAAGGTCTGGGACAACACGGACATGTAGGGCGTGAAACTGCTTTCCATGCGCCAGTGGATCTCATCGTCCGCGACCACGGTGATGTCGCGCACCAGGGAATGGCCGACGCGGTTGCGGGCGCGGAACGCCGGGTTATTGATCAATTCCAGCGTGTACTTCACGTCGCGCGCGGTGAACGGCTTGCCGTCGTGCCAGGTCGCGCCCGCACGGAGCTTCACTTTCCAGACCAGCCCGTCGGCCGACAGCCCGCCGTTGGCAACCGACGGCACCTCGCGCGCCAGGTCCGGCACGGTATTGCCTTGCCCGTCGATGAACCACAAGGGGCTGAACAGCTGCCACCAGACGCCCTGGTCGACTTCGCTGCCCGGCATCAGCGGATTGAATACCGTGGGTTCTTGTGAAATGCCGGCGATCACCTGGCCGCGCGGCGCGGCGGGCGGCGTCGGCGCCGATTGCGCCCAGGCGGGCGCCGCCAGCAGCGTGCCGGCGGTGGCCGACAATTTCAGGAAGTCGCGTTTGGAGAGCTTATGGTGGATCATGGCTTCCGTTTCCCCGTTGTGGTTGTGCTGGTTGGTCTAAGCCGGAATCAGTCGGATGCAAGCGTGGCGCGGTCGGGCGACAGCGCCTCGGGCGTCAGGCCTTGCGCGCGCAGCGCATCGGGCAGCGCCTGGCCTTGCGCCAGCGCCGCCACCGCCTGCCCCATCGCGGGAGAGGTCAGCACGCCGCAACCGCCCAGGGCGGCGTACCAGATGAAGCCAGGGCTGTCGGCGCGCGCGCCGCAGACCGGGTTACGGTCGCGCACGTAGCTGCGCACGCCCGCCCAGACGCTGATGGGGCGCGGAACGCGCAGCGCCGTTTCCTGTTCGATGTTGTAGATGCCCTGCGCCACGTCCAGTTCGTCCGGATAGACCTCGCCGGGCGCAACCGGCTGCGCGTCGGCGGGCGAACCCATGAAGCAACCGTGTTCCGGCTTGACGTACCACTGGTAGTCCGCGTTGCACACATGCGGCCAGCGCGCCCCTTCCGAGCCCGGTAGCAACGGGAAGGTGAAGGCGGTGCGTTTGTACGGCGTAATGCCCACGGGCGCCACGCCCGCCATGCGGGCGATGGCGTCGGCCCAGCCGCCCGCTGCGTTGACCATCACGCCCGCGGTGTAGTCCTCGTCCTGCGTGCGGATGCGCCAGTTGCCTTCGTGGCGCTCGATACTCTGCACCGGCGCATTGGTTGCCAACACCGCGCCGTTGCGCTTGGCGGCTTTCAGATAGGCCTGAAGCAGGGTATTGACGTCGATGTCCTGCGCGTCGGTCTCATGGACGCCCAGGTCGAACTTGTCGGCCAGCAGCGCGGGAAACAGGGCCAAGGCCTGCTCCCGATCCACCCATTCGGCGTTGCCGCCCGCCTGTCCGATGCGTTCGTGCAGCTTGTCCAGCACGGCTTTCTGGCTGTGGCGGCCCAACGTGAGGCTGCCGCGTTGCTCGATCAGGGGCAGGTCGGTGAAGCCCGCCGGCGGCGCCTGGAAGAACGCCCGGCTGGCAGCGGCCATGGCGCGCATCTGGGCGGCCGAAATGCCGACGGTGAACTGGCCGGCGGTACGGCCCGAACTATGGAAGCCGAAATGCGGCTCCTGTTCGATCAGCGCCACCCGCCCGGCCTGGGAAAGGAAGTAGGCGGCTGCCGCACCCGAAATCCCGCCGCCCACAATGACAAAATCCACCTGCATCCTGTGTTCCCCTTTCATCTGGAAAGCCGCTGGTTCCGTGCCGCGGCGCCGGGCTGTTCCCGGAATGACCCGATTGAATCCCAACGCCTTCGACAGTGTCGAGTCGAATAAATGGAATCGAAACCGCAATAATCTGCACCGGGTCCGGGCTTGCCCACGCGCCAGGGAAAACGCTACGGGAAAACCATGACCGCGCAGCCCCCCTCCTTTGCACCCGGCCCGGCTTGCCCGCCGCCGTCGTTCTATTAATTGCATCCAGCCCTCGATTTTTTGACATCGACGGGGCAACGCCTTTTGCGCGATCCTGCTCGCCAATGACGCACTCCTGGATGAAAACCGACATGAACGACAACAAGCGTGAACGCAGCGGCCGGCAAGCCATCTACTCGGGCAGCGAGTATGAACGCACTTACAGCTACGCGCGCGCCGTCGCGCTGAACGGCCACGTCCGCCTGTCCGGGACGACGGGCTACGACTATGTGGCCGATGTGCTGGCCGACGGCGCGCGGGCGCAGACCGAGCAGATTTTCCGCAATGCCCAATTTGCGTTCGAGCAGGCGGGCGCGTCGCTGCGCGATGTGGTCCGGGTGCGCATCTACATCGCCCGGCCCGAAGACTACGACGCGGTCATGGACGTATACGCAGAGGTGTTCCGCGGCGTGGACCCGGCTTGCACGACCGTGCAGGCCGGCTTGTTCGATCCCGCCATCCGGGTCGAGATCGATATGGACGCCATTGTCGATGTCGCCGCTTAACCTGTTGCGCCATGCGCCGGCGGACGCGGTGTCGCGCCTGCTGGACAGGAGCGAACCCCTGCCGGCCGCGGCCGACGTCGTCATCATCGGCGGCGGCATCATGGGTTGCAGCGCCGCCTGGTACCTGGCCCGCGCCAACTTGAAAGTGGTGCTGCTGGAAAAGAACCGCATCGCTTCGCAGCAGTCGGGGCGCAATTGGGGGTTCGTGCGGTCGCTGTACCGCGATCCGGCCGAGCTTGCGCTGGCCGCCCAGGCGCTGTCGCTTTGGCCGGGTCTGCGGGCCGAACTGGGCCACGAGACGGGCTGGACGCGCAGCGGCTGCCTGTTCCTGTGCGCGGACGAGGCCGAGCGGCGGTCCTACGAGGCGTGGCTCGCCGAGGCCGGCGGGCGGGTCAGTGATACACGGATGCTAAGCGCCGACGAAGTGTCGGCGCGGTTTCCGCTGGTATCGCCGCGCACCGAAGGCGGCATCATCGCCGAATCGGATGGCCAGGCCGAACCCACGCTGGCGACCCTGGCTTTTGCCCGCGCGGCGGTCGGCGCCGGCGCGGTGGTGCTGGAAGATTGTGGTGTCAGCGCCCTGGACGTCGCGGGCGGCAGCGTGCGCGGCGTGCAGACCGAGCATGGCCGTGTGCGCGCGCCCATCGTCATCTGCGCGGCGGGCGCGCAGACCTTCCGCCTGTTGCAGGGGCTGGGCGTGCAGTTGCCCCAGAAGGTCGTGCGCAGCACGGTATCGCTGACGGCGCCCCTGCCCGCCATGGGGCTGCCTTGCTTCGTGGGGTACGGGCTGGGCCTGCGCCAGCGTCCCGATGGCTCCTGCATCATTGCCACCGACGCCGGCACGGATATCGACCTGACGCTGGATTCGCTGCGCGCCTCGCGCTATTTCGTGCGCGAAGTGATGCGCAACCGCAAGGGGTTTTCGTTCCAGTTGGGCAAGCCCTTCGTCAACGATCTGTATACCCGCCTGTCCGTCCCGAAGTCGGATTGGGCGATCAAGCCCCGCGATCCGGAGATCGCGCCCAACACGCACCGCGTGCGCGACAACCGCAAGCGGTTCGCGGAATTGTTCGCGGGCATGCCGCCGGCGGACATCGTGAAGTCCTGGGCCGGAAACATCGATGTGATGCCGGACGCGCTGCCCGTGATCGACGCGGCCTGGCCGGCCGCCGGCCTGATCATCGCCACGGGCTTTTCGGGGCACGGCTTCGGGCTGGGCCCCGCGGTGGGCAGCACGCTGGCCGCGCTGGCCCGCGGTGCCGAACCCAAGACAGACCTCGCGCCGTTCTCGGCCGACCGTTTCCTGCGGGGGGCGTATTCGCGCCCCTACGCGGCCATCTGATACCCGGAGCAATGATGTCCGATACCGCCCTGACCCCTCCCAGCCATGCAGAACTGCAGCGCATCGCCGCCGGCCTGCGCCTGCCGGACCGCGCTTTCCTTGACGGCGACTGGTCGGCATCCGACAACGGCGCGCTGTTCGAGACCGCCAACCCTGCCACGGGCGCCGTGCTGAGCACGCTGGCCCACTGCGGACAGAAGGACGTGGACCGTGCGGTCGCGGCGGCGCGGGGGTCTTTCCGCAGTGGCGTCTGGTCGCGCTGCGCGCCGGAAAAGCGCAAGGAAGTGCTGCTGAAGCTGGCGGCGCTGATCCGGCGCGACGGCGTCAGGCTGGCCGTCATGGAAAGCCTGGAAAGCGGCAAACCGATCCGCGACTGCCTGCGAGAAATCACGCAAGAGGTCCCAGCCATCTTCCAGTGGTATGGCGAGCTGGTGGACAAGAGTTATGGCCACGTTGCGCCGACCGGTCAGGAAGACTGCGCAATGGTCGTGCGCGAACCCATCGGCGTCGTGGCGGCGGTGCTGCCCTGGAATTTCCCGCTGCTGATGGCGACGTGGAAGCTGGCGCCGGCGCTGGCCAGCGGCTGCTCCGTCATCGTCAAGCCGGCCGAAGAGACGTCGTTGACCGCCCTGTCCCTGGCGGCCCTGGCCATCGAAGCGGGGATTCCGGCGGGCGTGCTGAACGTGTTGACGGGCCCGGGCGAGACGACAGGCCGGTTGATCGGCCAGCATCCCGACATCGATTCCGTGTCGTTCACCGGGTCCACCGACGTGGGGCGCCTGTTCCTGCAATACGCGGGCTCCAGCAACCTGAAGACGGTGGGGCTCGAGATGGGCGGAAAAAGCCCCTTCATCGTGCTCGACGATGCGGACCTGACCGAAGATCTGATCGACAATGCCGTGATGGCCGCTTTCTGGAACGGCGGCCAGAATTGTTCGGCCAACATGCGCCAGCTGGTCGCGCGGTCGCGCCAGGACGCCTATGTGGAGAAGATCATCGCCCGCACCAAGCAGATCGTGATCGGGGATCCCCTGGATCCGGCGACCGACATGGGGCCGCTGATTTCCGCAGGGCAGCGCAACCGCGTGCAGGCGTATGTGGCCAAGGGCGTCGAGGAAGGCGCGCGGCGCGTCCTGGAAGCTGGCGTTCCAAACGGGCGGGGCCACTATCTGGGCCCCACCGTGTTCGCGGACCTGCGTCCGGACATGACGATTGCGCGCGAAGAGATCTTCGGGCCGGTGCTGGGCGTGCTGCCGGTGGACAGCATGGACCAGGCGCTGCAGATCGCCAACGGCACCGACTACGGCCTGCACGCCACCGTCTATACCCGCGACCTGGACCGCGCGATGTACTTCGCCCGCCGCCTGGAGTGCGGCACGGTCGCCGTCAACGGCTTCACGGAAGGCGATATCAAGACGCCCTTCGGCGGCTATCGCCGGTCGGGGTCGCTGGCCCGCGACAAGGGGCTGGAAGCCATGGCGCAATACCAGCAGATCAAGACGATCTGGCTGCGCTTGTCCGCGATGGGGCTGAGCGCGTGAACGCGCCCGTGCTTCGCGTTGCCGGCCTGCACACCCGATTCCGCGTGCCGGGCGGGTGGAAGACGGTCGTCAACGGGCTCGATTTCGACGTGGCGCCGCGCGAGACGCTGGCGGTCGTCGGGGAATCGGGTTCGGGGAAAAGCGTCACGGCCATGTCCATCATGCGATTGCTGAACCCGCGCGACACGCAACTGTCCGGCAGCGTTCTGCTGGACGGGCGCGACCTGCTGGCATTGCCCGAGCGCGACATGCGCAAGATCCGCGGCGCGGACATTGCCATGATCTTCCAGGAGCCCATGACCAGCTTGAACCCGGTGCGCACGATCGGCTTCCAGGTGGGCGAATCGCTGATGTTGCACCGGGGCCTGGATTGGGCCGCGGCGCAGGCCGAGGCGCTGCGCCTGTTGGAGAAGGTGCGCATCCCGGCGGCGGCGACGCGCCTGAAAGACTATCCGTTCCACTTGTCGGGCGGCATGCGCCAGCGCGTCATGATCGCCATGGCGCTGGCGTGCCGGCCCCGGCTGCTGATCGCCGACGAACCGACCACGGCGCTTGACGTCACGATCCAGGCGCAGATCCTGACCCTGATTCGCGAATTGCAGCGCGATGACGGGATGTCGGTGCTGTTCATCACGCACGATATGGGCGTGGTGGCGGAAGTGGCGGACCGCATGGTGGTGATGTGCGGCGGCGAACAGGTTGAATGCGGCCCCACCGCGCGCATTTTCGATGCGCCGGCCAAGCCCTACACCCGGGCCTTGCTGGCGGCCGTGCCGCGCCTGGGCGCCATGAAGGCCGTGGCACGCCCGCTGCCGTTCCCGGCCATCGATCGGCAGACAGGCGTGAAGACGCCCGCGGCCGAGACCGTGGACACCGTGCGCGCGGACGCCCCGCCGGCGCTGGAAGTCCAGGGCCTGACGATGCGCTACCGCATGGGTTCCGGCCTGTTGTCGCGGGATCGCGGGATGGTGCATGCGGTCGAGAATGTGTCGTTCAGCGTGCAGCCCGGAGAAACGCTGGCGCTGGTGGGCGAATCCGGCTGCGGCAAGTCCACCATCGGGCGCAGCATCATGAATCTGCTGACGCCGACGGCGGGCCACGTGCGGGTTAACGGCCACGATATCCACGCGGCGGCGCGGCGCGACCGCGGCGCCATGGCGCGTCATGTGCAGATGGTGTTCCAGGACCCGTTCTCAAGCCTGAACCCGCGCAAGACCGTCGCGGCAGCGGTGGCCAGTCCCTTGATCGTCAACAAGGTCTGCAAGGGCGACGCGCTGCGCGCCCGCGTGGCTGAACTCCTGGCCTGCGTGGGCCTGGACAGCGACGCCGGCGCCCGGTATCCGCAGGAGTTCTCTGGCGGCCAGCGGCAGCGCATCTGCATCGCGCGCAGCCTGGCGCTGGGCCCGTCGCTGCTGGTGGCCGACGAAGCCGTGTCCGCGCTGGACGTCTCCATCAAGGCGCAGGTGGTCAACCTGATGCTGAAGCTGCAGCAGGACATGGGGCTGGCCTATCTGTTCATCTCGCATGACATGGCTGTGGTTGAACGCGTCAGCCATCGCGTGGCGGTGATGTACATGGGGGAAATCGTCGAGATCGGTTCGCGCGCCGCCGTTCTCTACGATCCGCGCCATCCCTATACCCGGCGCTTGCTGGACGCGGTGCCGGTGGCGGATCCCGGGGCGCCGCGCACCGCGCGCAGCCTGGCGCAGGACGAAATCCGGCACACGCTGCGCCCGCCCGGCTACACACCGCCACAACGGCGCTACCAAGAGGTCGCGCCAGGACACTTCGTGATGCGGGACGACTAACGCGCGCATGCCGCGCGCCGTCCCGTCCTTCCATGCATTCAATTCGGAACCTGCCATGCCCATGACTCCCGCCCTGAAATCGCACCTGATGCGGTTCTACGACGGCACCCTGCTTCCCGACGAACTGACGCTGGCGCTGTCCAGCGACCCGGGTTGGTTCGCGTCCGACACCGTGGCGCGCGGCAAGCGCGTGCGCGACCTGCCGCTGCGCGCGGGCGGGCTGCCGGCGCTGCGCATCCAGGATCAGGGGCGCGTGTTCGACCTGTACGACTATCTGGCGGTCAATGGCGTGGCGGGGTTGCTGGTCATGAAGGATGGGCAGGTCGCGTTTGAGACCTACCAGCGTGGCATCGCGCCGGAAACCCGCTGGAACTCGTGTTCGCTGGCCAAGTCGGTGGCGGCCACGCTGGTGGGCGTGGCGCTGAAGGAAGGCCTGATTGATTCGCTTGACGACCCGGTGACCCGGTACGCGGAGCTGGGTGGCGTCTACCGCGAGGTCTCGTTGCGCCAGATGTTGCGCATGTGCTCGGGGGTGCAGTGGAATGAGGATTACGGCGACGCGGCTTCCGAGCGCCGCCAGTTGCTGGATATCCAGACCCGCTGGCAGCCGGGCGGCATTCGCGATTTCATGAAACGCCTGCCCGCGCGTCAGCCCGCCGGGCAGGCCTGGGCCTACAACACGGGCGAATCGTATTTGCTGAGCGCGGTGATGGAAGGCGCGACGGGGCAGCGGCTGGTGGATTACCTGCAATCCCGCCTGTGGTCGCGTATCGGCATGGAATCCGACGCCACCTGGTGGGCCGAATGCCCCGGGGGCATGACGATCTCGGGCAGCGGCATGAACGCGACGTTGCGCGACTACGCGCGGTTCGGGCAATTCGTGCTGGACGGCGGACAGGTGGACGGCGAGCGACTGCTGCCGGATGACTGGGTCGCGCAGGCAGGCTCGCCTTACCGCATTGGCGATACCGAGATCCCGTATGGCTACATGTGGTGGGTGCCGGAATTGAAAGACCCCGCCCTGGCGGGCGCCTTCCAGGCCGAAGGCATCTACGGCCAGTTCATCCACATCAATCCGGCGCACAAGCTCGTTGCCGTGGTCCTTAGCGCGCGAAACAAGCCCAGCTATAAAAAGCGCGTGGAGATCAACGACGACGCGTTCTTCGCCGCGCTGGCCAGGGCGTTCTGATCGCCCAGGGGCTACAGCCCCAGGCGCGGCAGCGCTACAGCTTTACCCGCTGCTTCAGCGCCTGCGCGATCATCCCGATGTCGATGTCCTTGCCGGGGTTCTTCTGGCAGAAGTCGTACAGCACCGCCACGTAGGCGTTGCCCAGCAGCTTGGTGATGGCGCCGGCGGTGGTGGCGGCGATGGTGCCACCCACCGCGCTGCCCGCGCCCGGGATGAACTTCAGCATGCCCGACACGACCGAGCGCCCGATCAGGGTGGCGGCGGATGCGCCCAGCGTGGACGTCACCAGCGTCGTGATCGCGGTGGTGTCCAGCTCCATGCCGAAGGTGATGCCGATCTTGGCGATCATCCCCACCTGGATCGGCACCAGCGCGAACGCGTCCGAGAACGGAATGGGCGCGGCGGCCGCCGACGCGGCCAATCCCGCTGCAACATTCACCTCTATCTCAGCCCGCTTTTTTTTTACTTCCAGGGCCTTCTTGTTGCGCGTGGACAGCGCGTTGGCGTAGGCGCGCTGCTGCCCTTCGGGGATGTACTCGGCGGTAACGCCGATCAGCGCGTCCAGCCCCATTGGCGGCAGCTCGGCATCCAGCTCTTCGATCCATTCCGGCAGCGCGCGCACCGCCACCACCTCTTTGGCGCGCGGCAGCAGTTTGCGCGCCTCATCCACGAAGGGGCTGCCCTTGCGGGCCTTGGTCAGCACCGCGATGACGGGGATGCCGGCATTGGCCAGCATGTCGCACAGCTCGATCTCGGCGTCTTCGACGCGGTGGCTGCTGTCCTGAATGCAGAGCCAGGCCACGTGCAGGTGCTTGTCCTGGTCGTCGGACGCGGCGCGCTCCTGGATCAGGTCGGCCAGCTGCTGGCGCGAGCGCGCGTAGTCGCCGACTTCTAGGCCGCGGGTGTCGATGATGGTGAGCGGATGGCCGGGCCGGCTATAGGCCTGGGTGGACTGGGTGACGGGCTTGCCCGCGCCGGTCTTGGCCAGTTCGCCACGGAACACGGCATTGATCAGCGTGCTCTTGCCTACGCCCGTCTTGCCGGCGATCAGGATGTTCACGCGGCCCGCGCCGCGCGTCGCCGTGCTGATGGCGTCGGCGATGGCGTCCTGCAGGGCGGGTGAGTCAGGGCGAAGGGCGTTCATCAGTCCGTTGCGGAAAAGCTGGGGGAATGTGGGGAACGATATCAGATGCGTCCTATTTGCGCGTGACTATCGGATTCCGGCCACGGCGCGGGAGAAGATCGCAGTGCACATTGATGCAAAGGCGGTTCACAAACATAAAAGCGGGGGGACATATGAACCACGAGGGTTCGTCATTGCGGCGCGGCTTGAACGCGCGGCATATTCGTTTCATGGCGCTGGGCTCGGCGATTGGAACGGGGCTTTTCTACGGGTCGGCGGGCGCGATCCAGCGCGCCGGCCCGTCGGTCCTGCTGGCCTATCTGATCGGCGGGGCTGCGATCTTCCTGACGATGCGCGCGTTGGGCGAAATGGCGGTCAGGACGCCGGTGTCCGGGTCGTTCGGCCACTACGCCACGCGCTACCTGGGGCCCTATCTGGGCTTCCTGACCGGCTGGAGCTACGCGTTTTCGATGCTGATGGTGTGCCTGGCCGACGTCACCGTGTTCGGCCTGTACATGAGCTTCTGGTTTCCCGACACGCCGCGCTGGATATGGGTACTGGGCATCGTCCTGCTGATCGGTGGGCTGAATCTCTGTTCCGTGCGGGTTTTTGGCGAACTCGAATTCTGGCTGTCGCTGCTGAAGATCGTGGCCATCGTCGCCATGATCGCGGCGGGGCTTGGGGTGCTGCTGGCCGGAGTTCAGCCGGGCGCCGCCGATGCCTCCGGGTTCTCGAACCTGTGGCGGCACGGCGGCTTCTTCCCGAACGGCGTGCAGGGCATGATCGCGTCGTTCTCGGTGGTGATGTTTGCCTTCGGCGGCATCGAAGTCATCGGCATGACGGCGGGCGAAGCCCGCGATCCCGAACGCATGATTCCCCGGGCCATCAACTCGGTCCCACTGCGGATCCTGCTGTTCTATGTGCTGACGCTGACGGTGCTGATGGCTATTTTCCCGTGGCCCGGCATCACCGGCGGCAGCAGCCCATTCGTGCAGATTTTCAGCCAATTGGGGCTGCCTTCCGCGGCCTCGGTGTTGAACCTGGTCGTGATATCGGCCGTGATATCGGCCATCAACAGCGACATCTTCTCCACCGGGCGCATGCTGTACGGCATGGCTGCCAACGGCCAGGCGCCGATGGTGTTTTCCCGGCTGTCGCGCTTCGGCGTGCCGTGGATGACGGTGCTGGTGATGGGCGTGGCCTTGCTGGGCGGCGCGGGCTGGTTGGCCCTGCTGACCGTGGCGTACTGGCTGTGGTGTCGGCCGGACCGTTCCGGTGGTGCGCCGCCGTCACCCCCGCATCCATGATTTTTCAGGAGGAACCCATGTTGTCGAACCATCATGAATTCGAGCTTCCCGCCTTGATGATCCAAGCCTTTCAGGAAGATGGCGCCGTCTGCGTGCGCCAGCTGTTCACGCCTGACGAAGTCGCGCTGTTGACGCGTGGCATTGAATCGAACCTGGCCGCGCCCAGTCCACGCGCCAAGGTTGCCAGCAGCCCGGACGACCCCGGCTGGTTCTTCGAGGATTTCTGCAACTGGACCGAGAACGACGACTACCGCCGATTCATCTTCGAGAGCCGTGTCGGGTCTGTCGCCGCGCAGTTGATGGGCTGCCCAAGCGCGCGCCTTTATCACGACCATCTTCTGGTCAAGGAACCGAACACGCGCCAGCCAACGCCCTGGCACCAGGACCAGCCCTACTACAACGTGGAAGGCCAACAGAACTGCAGCATGTGGATGCCGGTGGACCCGGTGGCGCGGGCGTCCACGCTGGAATTCGTGGCCGGGTCGCACCGGGGGCCGTGGCTGATGCCGCGCACGTTCCTGGACAACCAGGCAAGCTGGTTCCCCGAAGGCAGCCTGGCGAATTTGCCGGATATCGAAGCGGATCGTTCGGCATGGAACATCCTGGGTTGGGAACTGCAACCCGGCGACGCCGTGTTCTTCCATATGCTGACCCTGCATGCTGCGGGGGGCGTGGCCGGGAAGCGGCGCCGGCGCGCGTTTTCACTGCGTTTCCTGGGCGAAGACATGCGGCACGCGCCGCGTCCCTGGCGGACCTCGCCCGAGTTTCCGGGCTTGGCCGACTCCTTGGCCGCAGGCGCGCCAATGGCGCATCCGCTCTTTCCCGTGCTTTGGCCTCGCGGCGCCGCGTGATTCGCTTTCAATACCCTATCGCTTTGGCGCAAAACGTAATGGAAAGTACGGGCGCGGCGGGCGCCGCGCCCAAGCCGGGGGTATAGCGGAAAGGGTGTCCATGCACGGAAATGGTGCGAATACGGGCGCGTGATTTCGCTTTGTTCCGGAATGTGGGACACCCCCGGCGCGTCCGCCAAAACCCACAAAAAAAGGGCGGGAACAGCGCCCACCAATGCGGTTACATCTCAAATGTTTCTAACCGGCCGCTGACGCGGGGGCCTGCGTAGAATCAGGCGCTCGTAAGGTTTCGCCGCGTTTTCCGCGGCACCGTTCATGCCCCGTTTTGCCCTCGTTCCCCGCCTGCTGCGCTCGCGTCCCTTGACCAAGGGCTTTCGATATTTTTACCGCTATACGCGCCCCGCGGCCTATCGGCACAACGAGACGCTGTGGCCCCTGGTGAAAATTCGGCGCGATGGCGATGAACGGCTGGTGGGATGTGATCTGGTGGGCGTGAAAGGTCCCGCGACCTTGCCGATGGACGACGTGCCGCGCAATATCGAAGGCGATGCGCACTTGATCCTGAGCGGTCCGTCGGTCGCGCAGATCGACTACGCGCAATGCCATCTTCGCGCCGTCATGGGCGTCAACGGTTCCATCGCGCTGCGCCGCCAGCACCCCTCGCTGCGCTTTGACTACTACGCGATGCTGGATGCCGGATTCGTCAAGCGGCGGCGCGACCTGGTGGCCGAAGTGCTGTCGCAAGACCTGCTGCTGTTCGTGACGGCCGAGGTGTACCGCTGGATTGCATTCCTGTTCGCGGCGGACGACATCCGCTGCCGCATGGTCTTGTTCGAAGAAGTGCATCAACGGGCGCTACAGCCACGGGCAAGCCCCGAAGCCCTTGAGGCGCAATTGGCCGGCGACCCTGAACTGGTGCTGTTCGACGCCCATCACCCGCAGCACGCGCACGGTTTCAGCCTGAACCCCGCACGCGGGTTGTTCGGCGGAGGCACGGTCGCGTACACCGGCTTGCAGTTGCTGGCCTGGATGGGCGCCCGCAGCTTGTACGTGCATGGGCTGGACCTGACCGCCAGCGCCGGGCCGCGCTTCTACGAAAACGCGGGCGCGCAGCTTGCCACGGCGTTGGACCGCCAATTCGCCGGCCATATCGAACCCGCGTTCCGCCAGGCCAGCCAGCTGCTGAGCGCGCGCGGCGTCAAGGTCTACAACTTGTCGCCGGACAGCCGCCTGGGCGGCGACGTGTTCGAAAAACGCCATTGGAGCTGTTTGCTCAATCAGGCGGAATCCCCGCCTTCCCCGCTTTCCCCGCATTTGCTTTCGAGCCTGACATCATGAAGATTCTCTACACCAACTTTCACCAGGGCGACGGCGGCGGGCACACGACCTATGTCATGTCGCTGGCGCGCATGTTGCGCCAGCGCGCGCAGATCACCGTTGCGGCGCCTCGCAGCAGCCGTTTGCTGGCCGAGGCCGACGCCTTGCCCGGCGTGCAATCGATCGACCTGGAATTCAAGGGCCGGCCGTTCCAGCAATTGACGGCGCTGCGCCGCCTGCGCGCACTGCTGCGTAAAGAACAGTTCGACGTGATCCACGTGAACGGATCCGCCGACCATCGTCTGTGCATGTTGGCCACGATGGGCATGGGCGCCAAGCGTCCGTTCATCGTGCTGACCCAGCACACCGACCGCACCGCCAACAGCCTGGGCGTGCGCATGCGCGCCAAGTGGGGCACGAACCGCGTCATCTGTGTTTGCGGGCATACGTTTCGCCGCATGAAGGACTCGGTATTCCGCGACGAGGACCTGCGGGTGGTGCATAACGGTGTCGATACCACGCAGTTCCAGCCCGCCAGCGCGCGTGACGCAGAGCAGGCACGCGCCGCGCTGCTGCCCGCCGCCATGCGGCGCCGGCTGGTGATCGGCAGCAACGCCGGCACCGCCAGCTACAAGAACTGGCTGGACATGGTGGCAGCCGTGTCGCTGCTGCCCGATCCCCTGCGTGATCAGGTCGTGATCCTGATCGCCGGCAAGGAGCCCGACGACGGCCAACGCCAGCGCGTGGCCGAGCTGGGCATGACGCACCAGGTGGTGTTCACGGGCCTGCTGGAAGACGTGCGCCCGTTCCTGGCGGCGCTGGACGTGGGCTTCGTGCTGTCGTCAAGGCTGGAAACGATCTCGTTTGCCTGCCGTGAAATGATGGCCGCCGGCAAGCCCGTCATCGTCAGCAAGGTGGGCGGCCTGACCGAGAATGTCACGGACCGCCGCAATGGCTGGGTGGTGCCGCCGGGTTCCGTGAGCAGCGTGTTCAAGACCCTGGTCGAGATCCTGCAGAATCGCAGCCTGGTGACGCAGATGGGCATCGACGCACGCAACACGGCGCAGCGGGAGTTTTCGCTGGCGCAGTTTGTCGGGCGAACCGAAGAGGTCTACCTCGAACGCCCCACGGGCGCGCGCAGCCAGCTGCGGCTGACGTCCTGAACGACGGTCGGGCACGCCGGACGTTCACGCCGCCAGATTGAAGGCCAGGAACATCAGGCACGACCACAGCAGCAATGCGATGTGCGTCAGTTGCAGCGTGTCCTGGCGGATCCAGTAGCCAAACCACAAGCCGCTCAGATGCATGGCCAGCAGGCACGCAGACAGGGCGGCCAGCGCGCCGTTCAGCCAGGGGCGGGCCGCTTCCAGATCGCCCTGGATCATCAGCGCATGGCAGCCGGCCCAGGCCAGGGCGGCGCCAGCGGTCTGGACCACCAGCAACAGCCCCAGTGCCGCGCGATGCAGTGCCGGGGCGCGTTGCGCGCGGCTGAGCAAGGGTGTGGGGATGCGCGGCTCTTGCGTCAGCGGCAGCATCGCCATCGTGGCACCGACCGCGGCTGCCGCGCCGGCGAAATCGCGCCGGTTGTTCAGCGCTGCAAGGGTCAGCCATAAGGCCAGCCCCAGGGCCTGGACGGACAGGAACAGCCAGATAGCAGTGGATGAACTCAAAAGACGGCCCTCATATTATGCAAGTATTTCCTTGCATAATATGAGGGCCGTCCGGTTAGCGCAATAAAGACCCTGCGGTCAGATCAGGGGCGCGGCGGTCACTCGCTGTACGTCTTGGTGCTGTACAGGCTGACGGGCAGCAGGTTCAGTACCGGCAGGCCGGATACCGGGTCCTTGGCCTGCTTGTCGATATAGCTTTGCAGCACGTCGGCATCCAGCACGCCGATGTCCTGGCGCCGCGCGGCGGGGACGTTGGCCAGGGTTTTGTAGCCGTCGCCGCCCGTGGCGTTGAAGCTCAGCACGAACAGCTTGTAGGTGCGCCCCGCGTCCAGCGGCAACCAGTTGCCGCTGGCGGCGTCCCGCACTTCGATGTTCGTCACGCGGCTGCCCTGGGCCTGCGCCGCGTTCACGTCCCAGCGCAACCCGCCGGCATACGGGTACGGGCCGGTCGAACCGCCCGCGCCGTAGACGGCCTGCATGCCGTCTTCCAGCATGCTCTTGACCTCGGCGCCCGTGACCTCCAGGCGCCAGAGCATGTTGCCGAACGGCACCACTTCGATGACGTTGGCGGCCGTCACGTTGCCCAGCAAGGGCACGCGCACGCCGCCGCCGCTTTGCAACGAGATATCGGCGCCGCCGTAGTTGGCGTTGGCGACCTCCAGATAGGCTTGCGCCACCAGCTGCTGGATATCGCCGCCGCGCAGGCTGACGCTGCCCAGCGTGTTGCATGCGGCGCTGGAGCGACCGTAGTCGCGCGAGCCCGGGCCGCCCGGCACCCGGCGCGAGCACAGTTCCTGCGGCACCGAGGCCACCAGGCTGGCGCTGAAGGCGTCGACGCGGGCCTTGAACGGCTGCAACACGGTCGTGGCCTGCGCGTCGGATTGCTGGATGCGCAGGAAGCCGCTGGCTGCCACGTCGGCCAGGATGGCGGCTTTGTCGGCGGGGGCGGGCGCAGCGCCAGCCACCGTGAACGCGTCGCCCATCAGCACGTGCGGCGTGCCGGCGCAGGCCGTGACGTCGCCGTTGGCGTCGAAGCTGACCTTCAGTTCGCCGACCACTTGCGAATATTCCCAGGCCTGCACCAGGCACACGCGCTTGCCGTCCTTATTCTGGAGCACGGTGGGGTAGGCGCCCGCCGGCGAACCCACGCCGTAAGCCGTCATCGCGTCCGGGCCCAGCAACGTGTGGGAGTCACCGCCCACCACCACGTCCACGCCGCTCAGATTGGGGATGATCTGCTTGTCATAGCCGTAGCCGACGTGGCTCATCACCACGATCTTGTTCACGCCCTTGGCGCGCAGTTCGTCGATCTGCACCTGCGCCGCCGCCGTTTCATCCGAGAACAGCGTGCCGACGTCCGGGCTGGACGATTGCTGCGTCTTGTTGGCGATCGTCAGGCCGACGATGCCGATAGGCTGGCCGTCGCGCTGCAGCACGATGGAAGGCTTGACCAGGCCGGGCGCCCGCGACGGATTCAGCGCCGACGCGGCGGCGAACGTGACGTTGGCGCTGAGCAGCGGCGTCTGGCAGGCGCCGGCATGCAACAGGTCGATGAAGCGCTTCAAACCGCTGTCGCCCTTGTCGAACTCATGGTTGCCGAGCGTCATCGCGTCAAAGCACACCGTGTTCATCATGGCCGCGTCGGCCTCGCCGGCTTCGCCTGCGCGGTTGAAGTACAGCGTGCCGGTATTGGCGTCGCCCGCGTGCAGTTTCAGCACGTTGGCCGACTGCGCGGACAGCGCGTTGAAGGCGCCCGTCACGCGCGGAAATCCGCCGACTTCCACGTTCACGGCCACCGCCGCGCCGGCGGCGTTCTTGAGCTTCAGGTCTTTCTTCTTGCTGTCCAGGTTGGAATGGTGATCGTTGATGTGCAGGATCGTCAGTTCCATCGGCCGGCTGGCGGCGGGCTGCTCGGGCGCGGGCTGTTCCGGCGCCGGGCTGGACGTCTCGTCGTCGTCGTCATCGCTGCCGCCGCAACCGGCCAGCAACAGGGCGCTCAGCATCGCGGCGCTTGCATTCCTCTTCCACGTAATCATTCGTGTGATCCCTCGTTATTGGAAGGGCGAATGGTTGCGGCCGAAGATGACGTCAAGATGAATGACAGGGTTGTCATGCGCGGGCGCCGCGCTGTCTTGTCCGTGTCACAAAAAAACAGGCCCGGCGCATCGCGCCGGGCCTGTCGGGTGCCGCCTGTGGGAAGGCGGGCTTAGAAGTGGATCACGGTGCGGATCGACTTGCCTTCATGCATCAGGTCGAACGCCTCGTTGATGCGCTCCAGCGGCAGCGTATGCGTCACGAACGGGTCCAGGTCGATCTTGCCGCTCATGGCGTCTTCCACCATGCCCGGCAGTTGCGTGCGGCCCTTGACGCCGCCAAAGGCGGAGCCACGCCAGACGCGGCCGGTAACCAGCTGGAACGGACGCGTGCTGATTTCCTGACCGGCGCCGGCCACGCCGATGATGATGCTCTCGCCCCAGCCCTTGTGGCAGCATTCCAGCGCGGCGCGCATCACGTGCACGTTGCCGATGCACTCGAACGAGAAATCCACGCCGCCGTCCGTGAGTTCGACGATGACATCCTGGATGGGCTTGTCGTAGTCCTTGGGGTTGATGCAGTCAGTGGCGCCCATGGCGCTTGCCAGCACGAACTTGTTCGGGTTGGTGTCCACGGCGATGATGCGGCCGGCCTTGGCTTGCACCGCGCCCTGGATCACGGCCAGGCCGATGCCGCCCAGACCGAACACGGCGACGGTATCGCCCTCTTTGACCTTCGCGGTGTTGTGCACGGCGCCCAGCCCGGTCGTCACGCCGCAACCCAGCAGGCAGACCTTTTCGTGCGGCGCGGCCGGGTTGATCTTGGCCAGCGAGATTTCGTTCACGACGGAGTATTCGCTGAACGTCGAGCAGCCCATGTAATGGTAGAGCGGCTTGCCTTCGTAGCTGAAGCGCGAGGTGCCGTCGGGCATGACGCCCTTGCCCTGCGTGGCGCGCACTTTCTGGCACAGGTTGGTCTTGCCGGACAGGCAGAACTTGCACTCGCGGCATTCGGCCGTGTAGAGCGGGATGACGTGGTCGCCCGGCTTCAGGGACGTGACGCCCTCGCCGACTTCCACGACGATGCCGGCGCCTTCATGGCCCAGCACGGCGGGAAACAGGCCTTCGGGGTCGTCGCCGCTCAGGGTGAAGGCGTCGGTGTGGCAGACGCCGGTGTGCGTGATCTGCACCAGCACTTCGCCGCGTTGGGGCGGCGCGACGTCGATTTCAACGATTTCCAGCGGTTTGCCGGGTCCGAATGCGACTGCTGCGCGTGATTTCATAGCGTTACTCCACGAATGTCGGGCTTATTTCAAATAGGAACGGACGATGCGCATCAGCTGATCGACCTCGGCTTCGGCATCGATCGCGGCGTCTTGCGGCCCGCCCTGGGCGGATTGCAGGAAGGTTTCCCGGAGATGGCTTTCCAGCACTTCGGCCATCAGGCCGGTGGCGGCGCCGCGCAACGCGGCCAGCTGCTGCAGCAGGGCCCCGCACTCCGTGCCAGCGTTTACCGCGCGTTCCAATGCTAACGCCTGCCCCTGGATGCGGCGCAGGCGGGTGACGACACGCTTTTTCTCTTCCGGCGAATGCGGCACGGCAGGCTCCGAAAACGATACAGGGGGGGAGTATAAGGAATCCGACGCCGTCCGTCCACTGCCGGGGCGTTGCCCCAGCTGCTTGGGGGATGGGGCGACAGGCTCGTCGCCCCATCCCGACGCGCGGCGGGGCCGCAGGACATCTGTACCTGTCTATACTTGACGCTGACCGATTGACTCAGCCTTGCAGCGCACAACAGGAATTCCCGTGGCCGCTTCCCCTCCCAGATTGCCCGCCCAGGCCAATGCCCTTCCCGCCCCGCTTTATGCGCAGGTCAAGCAGATGATCGCGCAACAGATTCGCAGCGGCGCATGGCCGGCGCACTACCGCGTTCCGTCGGAAAGCGAACTGGTCGATGAACTGGGGTTCAGCCGCATGACGATCAACCGCGCGCTGCGGGAACTGACGTCGGAAGGGCTGCTGGTGCGCATGCAGGGCGTGGGCACGTTCGTGGCGCAACCCAAGGCGCGGTCAGCGCTGTTTGCCGTCAACAACATTGCCGACGAGATCGCCGCGCGCAACCACCGGCACCATAGCCGCGTGGTGCGCCTGGCCGAAGAGCCGGCGGGCGCCGAGCAGGCGCAGGCGCTGGAGATCCGCGCGGGGCAGCCGGTCTACCACTCGGTCATCGTGCACTACGAAGACGACATTCCGATCCAGCTGGAAGACCGCTATGTGAATGTGCGCCTGGCGCCCGACTATCTGAAGCAGGATTTCACGCAAAGCACGCCGTATGAATACCTGACGCGCGTGGCGCCGCTGAGCGAGGGCGAACACGTCGTCGAGGCCATTCTGGCCAAGCCTCGCGAGTGCCAGCTGCTGCAGATCGAGCGCGACGAACCGTGCCTGCTGATCAGCCGCCGCACCTGGTCTGGCGATCGCGCAGTCACCCTGGCCCGTCTGATCCACCCCGGGTCGCGCCACCGTCTGGAAGGCAAGTTTTCGTCATGATGCAACCCGAAGTCCGTCTCTACCGCGCCGCCGATTACCCGCGCATGCCGTGGCGCAATGGCGCCGGCACCACGCAGGAAGTGGCCTGCAACCCGGGCGGCAGCACCGCCGCGTTCGACTGGCGCCTGTCCATCGCCGATGTGGCGCAGGATGGCGGGTTTTCGGCGTTTACCGGGTATCAGCGCATCATCACCGTGCTGGAAGGCGCGGGCATTCAGCTGACCGTGAACGGATGCGAGCAAGCCCCGCTGACGCCGCGTCGGGCCTATGCGTTCGCGGGCGAGGCCGAGGTGTGGTGCCGCCTGATTGACGGCCCGATCCGGGACTTCAATCTGTTCTATTCGCCGGCGCGCTGGCATGCCCGTCTGCAATGGGTGACGGGCGCCGGTCCCTGGACCTTCCATAGCGCTGCGCGCAGCGTGCTGGTGCTGAACGCAGGCGACGCGATGTCGGTGCGCGTCGATGCCGCGGCGCACACGCTGCCGTCGCGTTACGACTGCCTGCATGTCGAAAGGCAGGATGGCTTGGCCGAATACCGGCTGGAAGGCGCCGCCGCGCTGGACGCCTGTGTGATCGAACTGCTGCCGCGCGCCGCCTGACCCCGCGCAAGCTGCTTTACGCCGCCGTCGGGCGGCATTTTTTTTGCGCACGCAAAGTGCAGGGCGCGTGCCCCAACGCGCGTCGCCGCTAGGGAAATCCCTGATCCAAATTCCAGTCCTACTATCTTGTATATACAAGCATAGGCATCCTATGATGCAGGCAACCGGCGTGCAGGCACTCAGCGCGCGAATGAACTGATCAAGGAGAGCCTCTTGGACCAATCGAACCGATACCGCGATGTCGTCATCCGCGCCCCGCGCGGCAATAAGCTGACGGCCAAGAGCTGGCTGACCGAAGCCCCCTTGCGCATGCTGATGAACAACCTGGACCCCGACGTCGCCGAGAACCCGAAGGAACTGGTGGTCTACGGCGGCATCGGCCGCGCGGCCCGCAATTGGGACTGCTACGACAAGATCGTCGAATCGCTCACGAACCTGAACGACGACGAGACCCTGCTGGTGCAATCGGGCAAGCCGGTCGGCGTTTTCAAGACTCACGCCAACGCGCCGCGCGTGCTGATCGCCAACTCGAACCTGGTACCGCACTGGGCCACCTGGGAACACTTCAACGAGCTGGATGCCAAGGGTCTTGCCATGTATGGCCAGATGACGGCCGGCAGCTGGATCTACATCGGCAGCCAGGGCATTGTGCAAGGCACCTACGAGACCTTCGTCGAGGCCGGCCGCCAGCACTACGGCGGCAACCTCGCGGGCCGCTGGGTGCTGACCGCCGGACTGGGCGGCATGGGGGGCGCGCAGCCGCTGGCCGCCACGCTGGCGGGCGCCTGCTCGCTGAACATCGAATGCCAGCAGACCAGCATCGATTTCCGCCTGCGCACCCGCTACGTCGACGAACAGGCCGAAGACCTGGACGACGCGCTGGCACGCATCGCCCGCTACACGAAGGAAGGCCGCGCGGTCTCCATCGCCCTGTGCGGCAACGCCGCCGAGATTCTTCCCGAAATGGTGCGCCGCGGCGTGCGCCCCGACATGGTCACCGACCAGACCAGCGCGCACGATCCGCTGAACGGCTACCTGCCTGCGGGCTGGACATGGCAAGACTACCGCGAGCGCGCCAGGCGCGAGCCGGCCGCCGTCATCAAGGCCGCCAAGCAATCGATGGCCGTGCACGTGCAAGCCATGCTTGCATTCCAGCGCCAGGGCGTGCCCACCTTCGACTACGGCAACAACATCCGCCAGATGGCCAAGGAAGAAGGCGTGGCGAATGCGTTCGATTTCCCCGGCTTCGTGCCGGCCTACATCCGCCCGCTGTTCTGCCGCGGCGTCGGCCCGTTCCGTTGGGCCGCGCTGTCAGGCGATCCCCAAGACATCTACAAGACCGACGCCAAGGTCCGCGAACTGATCCCGGACGACGCGCACCTGCACCATTGGTTGAGCATGGCGCGCGAACGCATCAGCTTCCAGGGCTTGCCGGCGCGCATCTGCTGGGTGGGCCTGGGCCAACGCGCCAAGCTGGGCCTGGCATTCAATGAAATGGTCCGTTCCGGCGAACTGTCCGCGCCTATCGTCATTGGCCGCGACCACCTGGACTCGGGTTCGGTCGCCAGCCCCAACCGCGAAACCGAATCCATGCGCGACGGGTCGGACGCCGTGTCGGACTGGCCGTTGCTGAACGCGCTGCTGAACACCGCCAGCGGCGCGACGTGGGTGTCGCTGCACCATGGCGGCGGCGTGGGCATGGGCTTCTCGCAGCACGCCGGCATGGTCATCGTGTGCGACGGCACGGACGAGGCCGCCGAACGCATCGCCCGCGTACTGGCCAATGATCCCGGCACGGGCGTGATGCGTCACGCCGATGCCGGCTACGACATCGCGATCGATTGCGCGCGCGAGCAAGGCCTGAACCTGCCGATGGTCACTGGCAACCGCTAAGCCGGCATCCCGCCGCAACCCTAATCCCGCGGGCGCCGCGACCGGCAACGGGCGGTCTTCCCGCATCCCACGAGGCAATGCGATGGCAGAGGACAGCGAAGCGGTACAGGCGCCGTTGATCGAGCGGCGCTCCATTGATTACATCCCGGAGTCCGAGCGGCACGGCAAGCTCTACAGCCAGTTCACGCTCTGGATGGGCGCCAACCTGCAGATCACCGCCATCGTCACGGGCGCGTTGGCCGTGGTGCTGGGCGGCGACGTGTTCTGGTCGTTGATCGGGCTCTTCATCGGGCAGGTGCTGGGCGGCGGCGTCATGGCGTTGCATGCCGCGCAGGGGCCCAAGCTGGGGTTGCCGCAGATGATCTCCAGCCGGGTGCAGTTCGGCGTCTACGGCGCGGCGATCCCCATCGTGCTGGTGTGCCTGATGTACCTGGGCTTCACGGCCACGGGTACCGTGCTGTCCGGGCAGGCGCTGGGCCAGCTGTTCGGTGTCAGCGACACCACGGGGATCCTGATCTTCGCGGCGGTGATCATCGCGGCCACCTTGTTCGGCTACCGGGTCATCCACATCATCGGGCGCATCGCGACCGTCCTTGGCATCGTCGCGTTCGTCTACCTGTTCAGCCGCGTGATGGCTTTGGGCGACGTGGGCCAGTTGCTGCAGATCCGGCATTTCAGCTGGAGCTCGTTCCTGCTGGCGGTATCGCTGGCGGCGTCCTGGCAGATCGCCTACGGCCCCTATGTGGCGGACTATTCGCGCTATCTGCCCAGCGCCACGTCGTCCACGAAGACGTTCCTGGCGGTGGGGCTGGGGTCGGTGGTGGGGGCGCAGATCGCGATGGTGCTGGGCGTGCTGGCCGCCGCGATGGCCGCGGGCCAGTTCGCCGGCCGCGAAGTCGCCTACATCGTGGGCCTGGGCGGAACGGGCACGATGGCGGCGCTGCTGTACTTCAGCATTGCCTTCGGCAAGATCACGATTTCCACGCTGAATTCCTACGGCAGCTTCATGTGCATCGCCACGATCGTCAGCGGCGTCAAGGGCCAGGTCCAGATTACGCGCCGCCAGCGGGCGGTTGCCGTGGTGCTGATCGTGGCGGCCGCCACCGCCGTGGCGCTGATCGGCCAGCATTCGTTCCTGAATGCGTTCAAGTCGTTCATCCTGTTTTTGCTGGCGTTCTTCGTGCCCTGGAGCGCGGTCAACCTGGTGGATTACTACTTCGTGAACCGCGGGCAGTACGACGTGGCCGCGCTGTCGGATCCGAACGGGCGCTACGGGCGCTGGAACCTGCCCGGCATCCTGGTCTACGCCTTCGGCGTGCTGGTGCAGATGCCGTTCATCTCGACCAAGCTCTATACGGGCCCGATGGTCGAACGGCTGGGCGGCGTGGACATCTCGTGGATCATCGGCCTGATCGTGCCCAGCATCCTTTACTACCTGTTCGCGCGCCGCGACGCGCGGCCCGTTCGTCACGACCCGGCGGAAAAGCCGGCGTGACCATGAAATTGCATGATGCCGGCAACCGGCACAGGAGACCCAGAATGGATTTGCATTTGAAACCCGGCCATTTGACGTTGTCGGATCTGCGGCGCGTGTACCAGCAGCCGGTCCGCGTGACGCTGGATCCCGGCGCGGGTGACGCCATCGACGCCAGCGTGGCAACCGTCGAGCGCATCATCGCCGAAGGCCGCACCGTCTATGGCATCAACACGGGTTTCGGCCTGCTGGCATCCACCAAGATTGCCCGCGAAGACCTGCAGGCGCTGCAAAGCTCGCTGGTGCGCTCGCACGCCGCCGGCGTGGGTGAAGCGCTGGACGACGCCATGGTTCGCCTGATCATGGTGCTGAAGATCAACAGCCTGGCCCGAGGCTACTCCGGCATCCGCCGCCATGTGATCGACAGCCTGATCGCGCTGGTGAACGCCGAGGTCTATCCGCATATTCCCCTGAAGGGCTCGGTGGGCGCCTCTGGCGACCTGGCGCCGCTGGCCCACATGTCGATGGTGTTGCTGGGCGAAAGCCGCGCCCGTCATCAGGGCCAATGGCTGCCGGCGCACGATGCACTTGCCCGCGCGGGCCTGGCGCCGCTTACGCTGGCGGCCAAGGAAGGCCTGGCGTTGCTGAACGGTACGCAGGTGTCCACCGCGTATGCCTTGCGCGGCCTGTTCGAGGCCGAAGACATGATGGCCGCCGGTCTCGTGTGCGGCAGCCTCAGCGTGGAAGCGATGCTGGGCTCGCGCGTGCCGTTCGACGCCCGCATCCATGCGGCGCGCGGCCAGCTCGGGCAGATCGACGTGGCGGCCGTCTATCGCGGGTTGCTGGACAGTGACAGCGAGGTCGGCCATTCGCACGTGGATTGCGAAAAGGTGCAGGACCCCTATTCCCTGCGCTGCCAACCTCAGGTGATGGGCGCATGCCTGACACAGATCCGCCATGCCGCGCAGGTGCTGCAGATCGAATCCAACGCGGTGTCCGACAACCCGCTGGTGTTCGTGGATCAGGGCGACGTGATCTCGGGCGGCAACTTCCATGCCGAACCCGTGGCGATGGTGGCCGATAACCTGGCGCTGGCGCTAGCTGAAATCGGCGCGCTGTCGGAACGGCGCATCGCGCTGATGATGGACAAGCACATGTCGCAACTGCCGCCGTTCCTGGTGGCGAAGGGCGGCGTGAACTCGGGCTTCATGATCGCCCAGGTGACGGCGGCGGCGCTGGCCAGCGACAACAAGGCGCTGGCGCATCCCGCCAGCGTGGACAGCATGCCCACGTCCGCCAACCAGGAAGACCACGTGTCCATGGCGCCCAACGCGGGCAAGCGGCTCTGGGCCATGGCCGAAAACGTGCGCGACATCCTGGCGATCGAATGGCTGGGCGCGTGCCAGGGCCTGGATTTCCGGGAAGGCCTGAAGACGTCGCCGCAGCTTGAGCAGGCGCGCCGCGCCTTGCGCGAACAGGTGCCGCACTACGAAGAAGACCGCTTCTTCGCGCCGGACATCGCCGCCGCCAGCGGCCTGATCGCCGCGCAGGTCCTGAACGGCCTGATGCCGGCAGGCCTGCTGCCCAGCCTTTAAATCCGATACCGCGGCCCCGAGAGGGGCCGCATTGATTTCACGCCTGATGACAGCGCCCGCAGATGGCGCGCGCCGGGCGGTTGACGGTGCTCGCCTATTACAAGTGCATGGAGACAGGAATGCAGGCAACAACACAGGCAACAACACAGGCAACAGCGCAGGATCTGAAACGCGGGCTCACTGCCCGGCACATACGCTTCATGGCCCTGGGGTCCGCCATCGGGACCGGGCTGTTCTACGGGTCGGCCAAGGCCATCCAGGAGGCCGGGCCTTCGGTGCTGCTGGCCTACCTGATCGCGGGCGCCGCCGTCTACATGGTGATGCGCGCGTTGGGCGAAATGGCCGTGCACAACCCGGTGTCGGGATCATTCGGGCAGTACGCCACCAGCTACCTCGGGCCGGTCGCGGGCTTTCTGACCGGCTGGACATACGCCTTCGAGATGATCATCGTCTGCCTGGCCGACATCACGGCCTTCGGGCTGTACATGGGCTTTTGGTATCCCGACGTGCCGCGCTGGATCTGGGTGCTGTCCATCGTGTGCTTCATCGGCGCGATCAACCTGTGTTCGGTCAAGGTGTTCGGCGAACTGGAGTTCTGGCTGTCGCTGTTGAAGGTGGGCGCCATCATCGCGATGATCGCGGGCGGGCTGGGCATCATGCTGTTCGGCTTCGGGCTGAACGCGGACAGCGCGGCGACCGGCGTGCATAACCTGTGGGCGCACGGCGGTTTCATGCCGAACGGCGTGGGCGGACTGATCGCGTCGCTGGCGGTGGTGGTCTTCGCGTTCGGCGGCATCGAGATCATCGGCATCACCGCGGGCGAGGCCAAGGACCCGGGCCGCACGCTGCCGCGCGCCATCAACGCGGTGCCCCTGCGCATCCTGCTGTTCTACGTGCTGACGCTGTTCGTGCTGATGTCCATCTTCCCGTGGACGCAGATTGGCAGCAAAGGCAGTCCCTTCGTGCAGATCTTCGACAGCCTGGGCATCAGCTCGGCGGCCACGATCCTCAACATCGTGGTGATCTCCGCAGCCGTGTCGGCGATCAATAGCGACATCTTCGGCGCGGGCCGCATGCTGTATGGCATGGCGCAGCAGGGCCAGGCGCCGCGTGGCTTTGGCGCGGTGTCGCGTAACGGCGTGCCGTGGATGACCGTCGTCGTGATGTCGGCGGCGCTGCTGCTGGGCGTCGTGCTGAATTACCTGATCCCCGAAGGCGTGTTCGTGCTGATCGCCTCGATCGCCACCTTTGCCACGGTCTGGGTCTGGCTGATGATCCTGTTGTCGCAAGTGGCGATGCGGCGCAAGATGAGTCCGGAAGCGGTTGCGGCGTTGAAATTCCCGGTGCCGTTCTGGCCCGTGGGGCCGATCGCAGCGATCGCGTTCATGCTGTTCGTGTTTGGCGTGCTGGGCTATTTCCCCCGGACGCAGGCGGCGCTGGCCGTGGGCGTGGTGTGGATTGCGCTGCTGTGCGTGGCGTACCGCATGTGGGTGCATCCCAACCTTCCCGCTGGCGGCATTCCGGCGCCGGTAGCGCAGGGTTCGGATTGATGGACGATTTTCAGGAGAAAGGGATGAGACAGGTCTGGCGAAATTGCCATGCCGCCACGATGGTGGATGGCGTCTATTCGGCGATCCCGCACGCCGCCATCGTGACGCTCGCCGACCGCATCGAATGGATCGGCCCCGAAACGGTCTTGCCTGCCGTCGACGCCGCGCAGGTACATGACCTGGGCGGCGCGTGGGTCACGCCGGGGCTGATCGATTGCCACACGCACCTGGTGTTCGGCGGCAACCGCAGCCTGGAGTTCGAGCAGCGCTTGCAAGGCGTGGACTACGCCACGATCGCGGCACAGGGCGGCGGTATCGCCAGTACCGTGCGCGCCACGCGCGCCGCCTCGGAAGATGCGCTGTACGTCAGCGCGCGTCAGCGCGCCTTGCACCTGCTGCGCGATGGCGTCACCACGCTGGAGGTCAAATCGGGCTATGGCCTGGATTTGCCCAACGAACGCAAGATGCTGCGGGTGGCGCGGCGCCTGGGCCAGACGCTGCCGCTGACGGTGCAGGCCACCTGCCTGGCCGCGCATGCCCTGCCGCCGGAATACGCCGGGCGCGCCGACGACTACATCGACGAAGTGGCGCGCCGCATGCTGCCCGTGCTGGCTGCGGAAGGCCTGGTCGACGCGGTCGACGCGTTCTGCGAGCACCTGGCGTTTTCGACGGAACAGGTCGAACGCGTGTTCAAGGCCGCGGCGCATCTGAATCTGCCGGTCAAGCTGCATGCCGAGCAATTGTCGTCCTTGCATGGGGCGACGCTGGCGGCGCGTTATGGCGCCCTGTCGGCCGACCATCTGGAATACCTGACGGAAAGCGATGTGGTGGCGATGGCGGCCGCCGACACCGTGGCGGTGCTGTTGCCGGGCGCCTTCTACGCCTTGCGTGAAACGCAGTTGCCGCCGCTGGACCTGCTGCGCCGGCACGGCGTGCCCATCGCCATTTCAAGCGATCTGAATCCGGGCACGTCGCCCGTACTGTCGTTGCGGCTGATGCTGGGCATGGCCTGCACGCTGTTCCGGATGACGCCCGAAGAGGCGTTGGCCGGCGTTACCACCCACGCGGCCCGCGCCTTGGGGTTGCAGGCCACCCACGGCGTGCTGGCCCCGGGCAAGATCGCCGACTTCGTGGCGTGGAATGTTGCCCATCCGTCCGAACTGGCCTATTGGATCGGCGGCGATCTTCCCAAGCGCATCATTCGGCACGGCGGCGTGGTGGACATGGCGGCCCTGCACTGATCGCCCGCCATGGCCCAGCCCCGCCACGGCTGCGGCAAATTCGGACCAACAGGCGTCCGATCCGGACCTGATGCGCCAGCGCCGTGCCGGGGGCCGGCGTGGTGTTCTACGATGTGGCGGGAAGGCGCTCGATGGCGGGCGCGCATGGCCAAAGCGTAGAGGAAAACGTATGCGGATCTGCATGATGGAAGGGCCCGTGGACTTGGCGCCGGAAGGCGCGACCTGGGAGGGCATCGCCGACCGCATCGGCGAACTGGCGCCTGACTTGCTGGTCACCAACGAGATGCCGTTCGGCCCCTGGCTGGCGGCGCTACCCGCCTATGATCCGGCGCTGGCCGCCGAGTCGGTGCGGCTGCACGAGGCCGGCTTGCGCGCGTTGGCGGCGCTGGAACTACCCGCCGTCGTGTCGTCGCGCCCGGTGCCGGCCGGCGGCCGCCTGGCCAACGAAGCTTTCGCCTTGCAGGGCGGGCGCTACACCCCGCTGCATCACAAGCAGATGTTCCCTGAAGAGCCGGGCTTCTTCGAGGCCACCTGGTTCCAGCCCGCGATGCAGGGCTTCGAGGTCTTCGAGGTGGGCGGCATCCGCCTTGGCGTGCAACTGTGCACCGAGCTCATGTTCAACGAACGCGCGCGCCGTTACGGGCGGGACGGGGCCGAGCTGATCGTGGTGCCGCGCGCAAGCGGCGCATCCGTCGGCCGCTGGCTGACGGCGGGCGCGATGGCGGCGCTGGTGTCCGGCTGCTACGTGGTCAGTTCCAACCGGGCGGGCCGCACGGCCGACGGGCAGGTGTTCGGCGGCCGCGCGTTCGCTTTCCAGCCCGACGGCGAGCCGCTGGCCCAGACCACCGACAGCGAATCGATCGTGGTGGTCGACGTGGATCCGGCCCGCGCCCGGGCGCAGCAGTCACGATACCCCTGCTACGTGCGGGAGTGATGCCGGGCTTGAGCGGCGCGGCGCCGACGCCCCGCTCAAGCCGCTATCGCGACGCCCCGCGGGTCCCGGATCCGCGCGGGCAACCGGAACGCGCTGACCGCCTCTTGCAGCCGTTGCGCCTGGGTCTCCAACGAGGACGCCGCCGCGGCGGCTTCTTCAACCAGCGCCGCGTTCTGCTGCGTCACCTGGTCCATCTGGTTCACTGCCGTGTTCACCTGATCGATGCCGGTCACCTGTTCACGCGAGGCCGTCGCGATGTCGCTGACCAGCAGCGTCAGGCGTTCGACGGTTGCCAGGATCTCTTCCATGCTGCGGCCGGCCGTCTCGACCTGGGCGGCGCCGGCCTGCACCGTGGCGCCGGACTCGTTAAGCAACTGTTTGATCTCCTTGGCGGCGCTGGCGCTGCGTTGCGCCAGCGACCGGACTTCGGCGGCCACCACCGCAAAGCCCTTGCCTTCCTCACCCGCGCGGGCCGCTTCCACCGCCGCGTTCAGCGCCAGGATATTGGTCTGGAAGGCGATGCCGTCGATGACGCTTACGATGGCTTCGATGCGGCCGGCGTCCTGCGCGATTTCGCGCATGGTGCTGACCGCTTCCTTCACCGCCAGGCCGCCGCGCTGGACCACGTCGCTGGCGGTGGCCGCCATCTGGTTGGCCTGCCGGGCGTTCTCGGCGTTGCTGGTGACGGTGGACAGCAACTGCTCCATGCTGGCCGCGGTTTCTTCCAGAGACGCCGCCTGCTGCTCGGTGCGGCTGGACAGGTCCTGGTTGCCGGCGGCGATTTCGCTGGAGCCCGCGTTGATCTCGACCACGCCGTCGCGCACGGCGTGGACCGTGCGCACCAGGCTGGCCTGCATCTCTTGCAGGTAAGGGATGATCTGGCCGACGCAGTTGTTGCCATACGGCGCAATGGGCGTGGTCAGGTCGCCCGTGGCGATCCGCCGGAAATGGCCCTTGATCGAATCCAGCGGTTGCCGCACGAACGTCACGACGTAGCGGTCGCCCAACGCCAGCAGCAACAGGCAGACGCCCAGCACGACGCCCATTCCGATGTAGGCCTGCTGGCGCTTCGCGGCGGCTGCTTCCCACAGCAACGTTTCGCGTTGCTTGGCATAGGCCTCATAGCTTTCGATGCTCTTGCCGAATGCCCGGCTGGCCGTCACGACGGCGCTGGCCGCGTGCGCCCGGGCACGGGCGATGTCGCCGGCTTCCAGGTGCTGGCGCTGCACGGCGATGCCGCCCGTGACAAGCGCGTTGAAACCGGCCTGCATGGATTCCAGGACGGCGGGCGGGGCATCCTTCTGCGCCAGGTCCACAAATATCGCTTGCTGGCGTCTGGCTTCGTCCAACGCGGCGTCGATGCTGCGTCCTTCTTCCGCGGCCTGCGCGGTCTGGCCTTCGCTGGCGTACTCCAACTGGCGCGACAGCCGCAGCCGCGCGCGCATGATTTGATCGTTGACCCGGGACAGGGCAGAGACTTCGTGAAGGAGTTCGTTGCTGGCGGTGAGCGCTTCGCCCGCGCTACGCAAGCCGTTGACGCTGATGGCTGACAGGCCAGTGAGCAAGGCGCTGATCATGAGCAGGGTGCACAGGATCATGCGGCGGATGGTGATGTCTTTCAAGAACTGTGTCATACGAGTCGTATCCCCGATACAGCGAGTGCTGCACCAGCAACAACGACCCGGCTTCACCGATATTTAGCAACTGTTTCACAACTTACGAATATATCCGCTAGATGCCCGTATATATCGAAAAATAACGCAACATTGTTGCTCGTTAGCGTTTTCACGCGGCGAAACGCAAGCGGGAAAAACTGGCGATGCAGGCCAGCGCGGCGCACAAACCGCCCAGCCACAAGGCGGCGATCGCGCCGTGTGTCGTGGACACATGGAAGCAGGCGGCCACCAGCGCCGCGCCGCTGGCTTGCCCCAGCAGGCGCACGGTGCCGATCATGCCGCTGGCGCCGCCCGCCCGCGAAGCAGGCGCCGACGTCATGATGGCGCGCAGGTTGGGTGATTGGAAAAAGCCGAATCCCGCGCCGCAGATGGCCATGCGCCACGAGATGTCCCAGGCCGACGGCGCGGCGGGCATCAAGGCCAGCAATACCATCCCCAAGGCCAGCAGCGCCAGGCCGACGCCGCCCAGGATGCCGGCGGGATAGTGGTCGGACATGCGTCCGGCGATCGGCGCCATGATGGCCACCACGACGGGCCAGGGCGTGATCAGGAAACCCGTGTGCACCTGGCTGTAGCCCAGCACGGACTGGAACAGGAAGGGCAACGATACGAATGCCAGCGCCTGCGCCGCGAAAGCGCAGACGGCGGTGGCGGCGGACAAGGCGAACAAGGGGCGGCGCAGCAGGTCCACCGCCAGGATCGGCGCGGGATGGCCCGCCTGCCGGCGCATCAGCAGCCACAGGCTGGCGATGGCGCCGCCCCATTCCAGCGCGATGCGCGGCCACGGCGCGCCGTGCGCCAGTTCGTTCGAGCCCAGCACGAACAGGCCAAGCGTCAGCGCGCACAGCAAGGCAGCGAAGCCGTCGAAGCCGTGCGGCGCGCGGGCGGTTTCCGGCAGGCCGCGCAGGGCCAGCACGGCGGCCACGATGCCGATGGGCACGTTGACCAGGAACAGCCAGTGCCACGATCCCAATAGCAGGATGGCGGACGCCGCGGTGGGGCCGGCCGCGAACGACAGGCCGACCACCATCGCGTTCAGGCCCAGCCCACGGCCCAGCATGTGCGACGGATAGATGAAGCGCAGCAATGCGCCGTTTACGCTCATCACGCCGGCCGCGCCCAGCCCTTGCAGGATGCGCGCCACCACCAGCACGGGCAACGACGGCGCCAGGCCACAGGCCAGCGACGACACGATGAACACCACCAGCCCCACGATGTAGACGCGCCGGTGGCCCAGGATCTCGCCCAGGGCGGCCGCGGGCAACAGCCCCGCCACCATGGCCAATTGATAGCCGCTGATGACCCAGATCGATCCCGCGTCGCTGGCTTGCAGGTCGCGCGCGATGGTGGGCAGGGCGGTATTGGCGATGGCCGTGTCCAGGCTGGCCATGCAGACCGCCAGCATGACGGCCAACAAGGCGCCCAGGCGTTCGGTGGCGGGCAGGCCGGCGCCAGCCGGATAGACGGTATTGCGGGAGAACGAGAGCATGGGGCGGGGTGGGGCGAGGCGTCCGGACGGAGCATCCGGAATCAGGAAAACTGATTCTAATGCGGCATCGGAATTCAACGCTTCGTCAGTAAGGGGCGCGGCCGCGCAGCATGTCGGTCAGTTCGGCGTAGCAGCGTTGCACGGCGGCGCGGGCCTGCGTTTCGGGGGCGCGGGTCATCAGGCAGATGCGGCGCGTCATCTGCGGGCGTTGCACGGGCACGATGGCCAGGCCATCCAGCCGCTGGCCTTGCGTGTACAAGCGCGAGATCAGGCCCACGCGCAGCCCGGCCCGCACCAGGCTGTAGAGCGTGTCGGTGTAGTTCAGGGTGTCGGTGGCGGCCAGGCCGGCGCCCTGCTGACGCAAGGTGGATACGATCATCTCGTAGGTGCTGCCGCGCGACAGTACCGCCAGCGGCTCGTGCTTCAAGTCCTGCCAGGTGACGGCGCTGCGGCGCGATAGCCGGTGCGTGTCGGCCATTACCGCGACCAGTTCGTCTTCGGCAACGAAGGCGGCGGTCACGCCGGGCATCAAGCCGAAATCCAGCCCCAGGCCGATGTCGAGTTCGCCGTTGTCCAGGGCGGCCATCAGTTCATCGTTCAAGTGGTCGCTCAAGATCAGCACGGTCTCGGGATGCCGCAAGCGCCACTGCGCCACGGCGGGCGCCAGCAGATGCATGGTGGACGGAATGCAGCCGATGCGCACCGTGGCGGCCTGCGTGTCCAGCAGGCGTTGCAGGTCGTCGGCGCCTTGCGTGTAGGTATTGAGCAGCCATTCGATCTGCGCCCGGGCGGCAAGCCCCGCCGGGGTCAGGCGCACATGATGCGTGCTGCGTTCAAACAACGCCACGCCCATCAGCGCTTCCAGCTCGCGGATTGCCGAGGACAGGGCGGGCTGGCTCAGCGCCAGGGCCTGGGCGGCGCGGCTGAAGCTCGCGTGCCGGGCCACTTCTTTGAATCCGCGCAGCTGGCGTAGCGTCGGCTGGCGCGGCGGCGTGGCCGGGCGGTCCGGCTCGGGGCGCTTGGTCATAGATTTACCTGATGAATCTATAAAAATATACCATTTCAGTTATTACCCAGAGCTGCGTAGGATGGCGCCGTCGCCTCCTTGCGCGCCCCGCCTTTCGCGCGCGTACCCGTCCCGTTCGCCCTCATCATGCTCAAACGCCTGTTCCTGTCCGTGTCCGCGCTGGCGGCCGCGCTTTGCCTCGCCCCTGCCGCGTGGGCCCAGACACCCTGGCCCGGCGCGAAGCCGTTGACGCTGATCGTGCCGTTCAGCCCCGGCGGCAACGTGGACACGACGGCGCGCCTGGTGGCGCAGAAGCTGTCGGAACGGCTGAACCAATCGATCATCGTGGACAACGTGGCGGGCGCGGGCGGCGTGCTGGGCGTGGCCCGCGCCACCCACGCCGCGCCCGACGGCTACACGCTGGTGATGGGGTTCGACGGCCCCATCAGCGTGGCCCGGCTGATCAATTCCGCCGTGAAGTACGACGCCGAGAAAGACCTGGCGCCCGTCGCCCTGGTGACCACCGCGCCCGTCGTGCTGCTGGCTCGTCCGGGCCTGCCCGTGAACGACATGGGCGAGCTGATCGCGTTGGCGCGGGCCAAGCCGGACACGCTGACGTATGCGTCGTCGGGGGTTGGCACCGTGCTGCACCTGTCGATGGAAGTGATGCAGGACCAGGCCAAGGTGAAGCTGGTCCACGTGCCCTATCGCGGCGGCGCGCAGATCACCAACGATGTGATGGGCGGCCAGGTGGACCTGGGCTTGCTCGTGACCACCAGCGCCACGCCGCTGGTGCGGCAGAACAAGCTGCGCGCGCTGGGCGTGACGTCGGCAGCGCGCGTGGCCACGCTGCCGGGCGTGCCGGCCTTCGGCGAAACGGCCCAGTTGAAAGGTTTTGAACTGAACACCTGGATGGGCGTATTCGCGCCCACCGGCACCGACCCGCAAATCGTGCGCCAGCTGAATCAGGCCGTGAACGCCGTGCTGCAGCTGGACGACGTGCAACAGCGCCTGGCCGAAGGCGGCGCTATCGCCGGTGAAGGTTCGCCGGAGGACTTTGCCGAATTCCTGAAAAAGGAAAAGGCCGTGTACGCGCACATTGTGAAAAGCGCCAATATCCAGCAGGAATGATGCTGCTGACTTCCCAAGGATGTGCCACGACATGAACGATTCCGCGCTGGGGCCCGTGCTGCCTGAAATCCGGGCGATCCAACAAGAGATGGTGGCGCTGCGCCATCGGATTCATGCGAATCCCGAACTGGCCTACCAGGAGGTCGCCACCGGCGATCTGGTGGCCGAGCGCCTGACGGCCTGGGGCTACGAGGTGCACCGCGGCCTGGGCGTGACCGGCGTGGTCGGCACCTTGCGCCGGGGATCGGGCGCGCGCCGGCTGGGCCTGCGCGCCGACATGGACGCCCTGCCCATTCACGAGACCACCGGCCTGCCTTATGCAAGCCAGCACCCCGGCAAGATGCATGCCTGCGGGCATGACGGGCACACCGCCACCCTGCTGGCCGCGGCCCGGGCGCTGGCGCAACGCGCGCAGTTCGACGGCACCGTGCACCTGATCTTCCAGCCCGCCGAAGAGGGCCACGGGGGCGCGCAGAAAATGATCGCCGACGGGTTATTCGATCGCTTCCCGTGCGACGCCGTGTACAGCTTCCACAACGAGCCCGGTTATCCGGCCGGGCACTTCGGCTTCCGGTCCGGCGTGATGTACAGCTCGTCCGACACCGTGGTGTTGACGGTAAGCGGCGTGGGCGGGCACGGCGCGATGCCGCACGTGGCTGTGGACCCGATCGTGGCCGCCGCCAGCATCGTCCTGGCCTTGCAGACCATCGTGTCGCGCGAGGTCGATCCCAACGACATGGCGGTCGTGACCATCGGCGCCATCCACGGCGGCGACGCGCCCAACGTGATCCCGAAGTCGGTGGAACTGCGCTTGACGGTGCGCGCCCGCCGCCCCGAAACGCGCGTGCTGCTGCGCGAACGCATCACCGCGATCGCCACGGCGCAGGCGGCGGTGCACCGTGCCACGGTCAAGGTCGACTACCTGTGGCGCTATCCGCCGGTCGTCAACGACCACGACGCGACCCAATTCGCCGTCGCGGTCGCGCACGAGTGGCTGGGCGCCGAACGGGTGATCCCCGACCTGGCGCCCCTGCAGGCCAGCGACGACTTCGCCTTCATGCTGGAAGCCGTGCCGGGCAGCTACTTCATCGTCGGCAACGGCGAGGGCGAAGGCGGCTGCATGGTGCATAACCCCGACTACGATTTCAACGACGACATCCTGCCGGTGACGGCCAGCTATTGGGTCACGCTGGCAGAGCGCTTCCTGACTGCCGGCTCGCCCGCGTTCTGAACCCGGCGTTTTCCGTATGACCGCTTCCGCTATGCCGCCCGCCGATCGGGCCCCGGCCTTCGACGCCACCACGAACTACTGGCAAGAGATCGTTGCGGCCGACGCGCTGTCCGTTCCGGCCGCTCCGCCCTATTCCCGTGGCTATCCCGCGCGCTTGCCCGATGGCCGCTATCTGGTGCTGCCGCTGCGCGGCGTGCCGGGCGATCCCGACCGTTGCGTCGCGTCGCTGATCGCCAACCACGCCAGCCTGGATGTCGTCGAGACGCTTGCCGGGTTCATGGCCGACCGGGCGCGGGTGTTCGGCGCGGATGAGGTCGTGGGGCTGCCCACGCTGGGCCTGGCGTTCGCGCCGCTGGTGGCGCGCGGGCTGGGTTTCAGGCGCTACGTGCCGTTCGGCTATTCCCGCAAGTACTGGTATGACGAAAGCCTGTCCGTGCCGGTGCAGTCCCTGACCACGCCCGAGGCCGGCAAGCGCTTGTATGTCGACCCGAATCTGGCGGGCATGCTGCGGGGCCGCCGCGTGCTGGTGGTGGACGACGCCGTCAGCACGGGGCAGACGATGGCGTCCGCGCTGACGCTGCTGGCGCGCTGCGAAGCCGAGGTGGCGGGCATCGTCGTGGCCATGCGCCAGGGCACGCGTTGGCACGGGCGGCTGGTCGACGCAGCGGGCGTGCCGTTGCCCGTGGCCTGCGCGTTCGAGTCACCGCGCCTGCAGCGGGTCCCGGGGGGCTGGGCGCCTGAAACTCAGGCTTAAACGCGTTCGGGCGCCGGCCGGGGCTTGACCGGCCAGAACAGCGTTGCCGGCCGCTGCCAGATGCGCTGGCGCACGCTGGCGGACAGCGAATCGCGGTCGCCGCGGCGCAGGTTGCGCGAGCGCAGCGCCACATTGAACGCCAGCGCGAAACTCACGCCCACGTTCAGCAGCCCCGTCATGGCGGTGCCCGCCACCGCCATCCAGAACACCTGGGTGTGCACGACCTCCCATCCCAGCGTGCCCAGCGCCGTGCCGATCTGGCCCGCGCTGAGCGTCACGTGGCGAACTTCCACGTGCGGGCCGAAGAAGCTCACGATGGCCGGGCCCAGGCCCAGCATCAGGCCTAGCGACACGTTGCCGGCGATGCCCGAGATATTGCGTTGCCAGAATCCGGCCCAGCGCGCCGCGCCGCGTTCACCGAACAGGTGCCGGGCGCGCCGGTTGTAGGCCATGACGTCATGCACGCGGTGCAGCGCGAACCAGTTGTCGGCCCAGCCGGCGATCAGGCTGGACAGCCACAGCAGCACGCCGGTGGCGGCCGCATAGATGGGCGTCGCACCCCAGATCGAAAACGACGCCAGCGTTTCGTGCGCCTTGTCGGCGCTGATCAACGGCCGGTCCAGGCCGTGCACGGCAATCCATTGCACCGCCCAGGCCAGGGGAAAGACCACGGCCAGGTTGCCCAGGATGGCCGCCGCGTTGGAACGGATCATGGATAGCGTGTCGTCCAGGAACGCGTCGCGACCTTCGGGCGTATAGGCGTCATCCAGCCGATGGGCCAGCGCGGGGCCCGTCATGGCGGGCTGCTTGGTGGCCAGCGTGAAGTGCGCGAAGTGGATGGCGAGGAAGCCGCCGGCGTAGTTCAACGACGCCAGCAGCCCTTCGATGAACTTGTCCAGGTGCAGCGAGACGATGAAGAATTTCAGGTAGACCGTGAACACCATGATGAAGCCGCCGCCCAGTGACGCCTTCAACATCGTCAGGTACTCGGCGGCGTCGCGCGCGATGTAGTGTTCGCCGGTTTCGGCGGTGCGCTCCATGACGCGTCGCGCCAGTTGCGCGAACGACGAGGCGGCCAGGTGCCGGATGCTGCTGCGGGCCTGGGTGGAGCGGATCAGCTCGGCCGTCAGGTGCACGTATTTGTGGCGCTGCGTGGGGTCCACCCACACGCTCAGCAGCAGTTCGATGCGGGCCAGCCGCAGTTTCATGCGTTCGATCTGGAACACCACTTCGACGGATACGCCGTTTTTCTCCAGTTCGTCGTAGACGCCTTGCGTGGCGGTGCGGCAACCGTCCAAGAGCGCGCGGAACATGTTCAGCCGCCGGCCGAACACATCGCGCGGCGTGTCCGGCCCGCTATCGCACAGTTCGGCCGCGGCGGCGGCCAGCGCGAAGAATGGCGTGTCCTGCACGCGGCCGGGCAGGCGCGAGCGGATGTCCTGGCTCAAGCCCGTCGCGCGGACCTGGCTGACCAGCACCTGGATGCTGCTGGTCAGCGCCTGTTCAAGCCGCGGGGCGGGCGGCGCCGGCGCGGCGGGGTCCGCGCGCGCCACGCCGTCGCCGTGGCGGTACAGGGCGCGCATGCGGGCCAGGGTGTCATCGTCCAGCGATTCGATCCAGCGCGCGTCGCCGGCGCGGCGGAAGATCAGCGAGAACAGGCCGAACATGTCGCCGCGGTTGGGCGGTGGAGGCAGCAGCCGCGCCTGCGCGCGCTCCCAGAATTCGCCCCAGAAGCCGGGATGCGAGGCCACGCCCGTATCGCACAGGAGCGAGGTGGGGTCGTTGTCGGCCACCAGCGAACGCAGGGTGGCGGCGACGGGGGCGGCGCGGTCCGGATTGTTTTCCAGCACTTGCAGCAGGTAGCGCAACCGCGTGTGCTGCGGGTGCCGGACGGCATCGGGCGGTGTATCCGACGCCGTGTCGGCGGAAGGGGAAGCCGCCGGTCGGCCAGGGCGGTCCAGCCAGCGGCTTAGATCCACCATCCACAGGTTGCGGTCGGCTAGCGGGGCGTCGGGATCGGTGCTGGACAAGATGATGTCCAGCTGCGGGCCGCCATGCCGCGAGGCCCGCCACTTGCGCCAAAGGGAGGAAAGCATGGGCGGGCCTCGCGGGTCATAGGGATTCGGGGTCTCGGCGCAGGGAGAAGCCTTGCGCTTCGTTCATGGCCAGGTAGCTGACGTTGCGCGACACGACCGGCGGTTTGTCGCCGCTGTGCAGGGCGCGCACTTCGTCCAGCACCATCTTGTCGGCCAGCGTCATGCGATCGATCATGCGCAGGTATTGCATCCAGCTTTCCACCAGGAACACTTCACGCCACACGCCTTCGCGTTCCAGGTCGCGGAACAATTGCCATTGCTGCGCGCCGTTGCGCAGGCGCAGCAGCCGCAGCGGATGCGCGGCGCCGATCAGCGCGGATAGCTTGTCGTGTTCGATCAGGTATTCCACCGCCACCAGGACCGCGCCGTGCTGGGTGTTGAAGCCGGCCGCGGCCATCGCGGGTTCGGTGCTGTCGACGCGCGCCAGGGATTGGGTGTCCACGTGTTCGGGCAGGCGCGAGCGATACAGCAACGCGACGGTGATGCCCAGCATGATGCCGGCGGTGCTGAGCGCGCCGGATACGCCCATGGTGCCTGCGAAGTGGCCCCACATGAACGAGCCCGCCGCCAGGCCGCCGAAGATGGCCGTCTGGTAAAGCGCCAGCGCGCGTGCCTTGACCCAGTCGGGCACGAGCATCTGGACGGTGGTGTTGTAGGTGGCCAGCACGCCGATCCAGCAGCTGCCCGACACCAGCAGCGCGGGAAAGACGACCCACAGGGTGCTGGTCAACCCCAGCGCCAACAGGCAGGCGGCCAGCAGCGCGGCGGCCACGGTGACCAGTCCGCCCGCGCCCCAGGCGGCCTGCACGCGGCGCACGAAGGCGCTGCCCAGGATGGCGCCGACGCCTAGCGCGCCCAGCATGTAGCCGTATAGCAGGGCGCTGCCTTCTTCGTGGTCGTGGGCCAGCAATGGCAGCAGCGCCCACAAGGCGCTGGCCGACAGGCCGAAGGCAAACGAGCGCAGCATGACGACACGCGTCACGGTGGAGTGCTGGGTGTAGCGCAGCGCGGCGACGACGCCTTCGAACAGGCCTTCGGGCGGCAGGCGGCGCACGGGCAGGTCGCGCCGCCAGCGCCAGATCGCCCAGATCAGGCCGCCGTAGCAGAAGCAGTTCAGCAGGAATACCCAGGGCGCGCCCAGGGCGCCCAGCAGCAGGCCGCCGATGGCGGGGCCGACGGCGCGCGCGACGTTGTAGTTGACGCTGTTGAGCAGGACGGCGCTGCCGACGTGGGCGCGCGGAACTTGTTCGCCGACGGCGGCTTGCCAGGCAGGGGTGACGATGGCGCTGCCGATGGCGATGCAAAAGACCGAGGCGATCAGCGTGATCGGATGCAGCAGGCCTGCGAACGCCAGCAGGGTGATGAAGAGGCCGCCGGCCAGTTCCAGCAACATGCCGGTCAGCATGACCTTGCGGCGGTCGTAGTTGTCGGCCAGCACGCCGGTCAGGATGGACAGGGCAACCAGCGGGAAGGCGGCGGCCACCTGGATCATGGCGACCATCAGGGGGCTGCTCTGTTCGGTGGTGATGATCCAGGCGGCGGCGACGGATTGCGCCCAGGTGCCCAGGTTGGCGAACAGGTTGGCGATCCAGATTATGCGGAACGCGGGGAAGGCGAAGGGGGAAAGCGTGCTGACCGTGAGAGGGGCGGCGGGCGCCGCGGGCGCGCCAGGGGGGAGGTCGGCGGAGGGAGAGACGGGGGTGAGCATACGGAGGGCTCGGGGGCGCGTCTTTTCTTGGGTCGTTTTGGGGGCGGAAGGGGTCGGGTAATGGTACGCCTGAATGATGGCGGGTTGTGTTGCGGGGAGTGTCTTTGGGGTAGTGGGTTTGTTTGGCGTTGCGGCGGGTTCTTGGGCCGCCCGGCGTGGCGGGGG
>Ga0307412_10000098_pt1 | contig 72053 bp, 71 predicted proteins | sample DK1Cmetagenome_3_FD_203823 | JGI IMG/M metagenome (GOLD analysis project Ga0307412, IMG submission 203823) | Maize rhizosphere microbial communities from greenhouse at UC Davis, California, United States - DK15-C-1 | ecosystem: Host-associated > Plants > Roots > Rhizosphere > Soil | place: USA...
ATAAGATTTACCGTTCATATTCAACGATTTAACGTATCGGTTTTCCTCACTGTTGTTATCAGCTTTAATTTCAATATTTTTTCCATTTTCCAAATGAATTGTAGCTTTTTTAAACAAAGGAGCGCCCAAAACATACTGATCCGTCGCCGGAGTCACAGGATAAAAGCCAAGCGCAGAGAAAATATACCAGGCCGAAGTTTGTCCGTTATCTTCATCACCGCAATATCCATCGGGTGTTGGCTGATACAGACGATTCATCGTTTCGCGAACCCAATATTGTGTTTTCCAGGGCTCTCCGGAGTAATTATACAGATAAATAATATGTTGAGCAGGCTGATTTCCGTGAGCATATTGCCCCATATTGGCATTTACCATTTCCTGAATCTCATGGATTGTGGAGCCATAATAAGAATCATCAAAAACAGGAGGCATTTCAAAAACTTTATCTAAATTTTTCGAAAACTCTTTTCTTCCACCCATTAATTTTGCCAGTCCATCAATATCCTGAAAAACCGACCATGTGTAATGCCAGGAATTTCCTTCCGTAAAAGCATCACCCCATTTAAACGGATTAAAAGGAGCTTGAAAACTTCCGTCCTGATTTCTTCCGCGAGCTAATTTTGTTTCCGGATCAATTACTTTTTGGAAATTTTGAGAACGTCTGTAATATTCTCCCCATTCAGATTCGGGTTTTCCGAGAGCTTTTCCTAATTGTGCAATCGCAAAATCATCATAAGCATATTCCAGTGTTCTTGCTGCATTTTCATTGATTTTAACATCATAAGGAACATATCCTAATTTTTTATAATATTCAATTCCCAGTCTTCCCGTTGCTTCGGGGCCTTCATTATTCGCGCCATGAAGTAATGCCTGATACAATGTTTCAATGTCATAACCGCGTAACCCTTTCAAATAAGCATCCGCAACTACAGAAGCAGAATTATTTCCAATCATAATATCTGAATAGGAGGGACTCGACCATTCCGGAAGCCAGCCGCCTTCTTTATAATCGCTGATTAAGCCTTTCTGCATTTCAACATTGATGTTTGGATAAACCAGATTTAAAAAAGGGTAGAGCGCCCTGAAAGTATCCCAAAAGCCAGTTCCCGCAAAACGATATCCGGCCTCAGTTTTCCCAGAATATGGACTGTAATGCACAATTTCTCCGGCCTTATTGATTTCATACATTTTATGTGGAAAACAAAGCATTCTGTATAAAGAAGAATAGAAAGTCCGCATCTGATCAATGGTTCCGCCTGCAACTTCGACTCTTTTCAATTTTTCATTCCATGCTAATTTTGCTTTTTTGAAAGTATCGTCAAATGAATCTTTACTTAATTCTCTTTGTAAATTTAATTCTGCCTGTTCTAAACTGATGAATGATGAAGCAATTCTTAAATTCACTTTTTCGCCTTTTTTGGTGGCAAAACCGACCACCGCACCGCAATGATCTCCGGTAATTTCCAGCGCATCTTTTACGAAATCTTTATCTTTCCATGCTGAATATTTCGTGAAAGGCTTATCAGCATAAATCACAAAATAATTCTTAAAACCAACTAATTTTCCCCTCGAATATTTTGTTGAATAACCTACAATTTTATTCTGAGAAGGAATAATGCTAATACTCGAACCTTTATCAAAAGCATCCACTACAAACCACGAATTTTCTGAATCCGGATAGGTTAAACGCATTTGTGCGGCTCTTTCTGTCGGTGTTATTTCTGCCGTTACATTATGATCAGCAAGATAAACGCTGTAATAATATGGCTTTGACACTTCCGATTTATGAGAAAACCAACTTGCTCTTTCTTCTTCATTAAAACGCATTTTTCCCGTCACAGGCATAATGGAAAACATTCCGTAATCGTTCATCCAGGGTGACGGCTGATGCGTTTGTTTGATTCCACGGATTTTATCGACATCGTAAGTATATTGCCATCCGTTCCCGTTTTTTCCGGTTTGCGGAGTCCAGAGATTCATTCCGTGAGGAACAGCGACGGCAGGATAGGTATTTCCGTTTGACAAAGAAGGCTTTGAAAGGGTTCCAATTAACGGATTTACAAATTCTTCAGGATTTTGCGGCGCGTTTTCAACCCATTGAGATTTCAACTGAGTTAAAGGAATAATCAAAAGGAGTAAAAGAACTTTTTTCATGAATTAAAATAAGTTTTTGGCTTTCTGTAAAGATTTTAATGTGAAAAGGTAAAAATTTTATTGGAATGACTGCGTGTATTTATTATAATAATTAGAAGATATTCTTAGTTTTGTTAAAATTTAAACCATGAAAAAAACACTGCAAATTGTATTTCTTTTAATATCAATAATCACATTTTCTCAAAAAACCGAAATTATTGGAATAGGTAAAATAAAGGACAAAAGCGGGATGACCAAATCATTAACGGTTATTGACAGCAGAAGTTCTAAAGAGCTGGGAAGTATTAATGCAAAAGGAGAAACGTATCAGTTCTCATTTTCGAAAACGCCGAAAGAAGCAATAGAAGCAGCGTTCACAGAGTCTAACAAGAATTCTGGAAAAAACGATGTTGTTTTATTGATTAAAGATTTAACTTTTTTTAATGACGATAAATCCTCCGAAATTGGGAAGGCAAAAATAAATATTGCAACATTCTTTAAAAGAAATGATAAATATTTTTTTATCAATCGGACTGAAGGGGTAATTTCCGCAAGCCCAATAGAAGGTGTAAATATTGAAAAGACGATTAACAGTAAGATTTCAAAACTATTTTCACAATTGATAATAAGCTCTTATAGCAGTGTTGCTATTGGTATTCCACTCAATGAAGAGTCGATAATAGATTATGAAACAATAATAAAGAATACTTATCCTGTTTACAAAAGCGAAAATTTAACACCTGGAGTTTACCTTAATTTCAAGTCATTTGTTCAGCAAAAACCAACACCGGCAACCTATCGAAGAGATAAAGATGGTGATATTAAGGGTGTAAATGATGGAACTTATAATATTAAAATTGGGGATATTTACTGCATTGTTGAAGACAATAAAATTTTTAAAGCAATCCCGATTGGCTACAGAGAAGTTTTTAAAGATGAAAAAGGGTGGTATATTGATGCAATTCCGGCAGATTTATTTTCACAAAATTTAAATGGAGCTGCTATCGGAGGAATGACAGGAGGAATGGTAGGTGCATTAATCGGTGCAGCAGCAGATGGTGGGAAAAAGAATATCGGATTTACAAGTAAGGTGAAAACACATATTTATTTAGATCCTTTAACGGGTGAATACGTTTTCAAAGAATAAAAAATCAGAATTTAGTATTGATTTATTATCTTTGCAAATTACAAGTTCTTAAATGAAAAACATACGAAATTTTTGCATAATCGCTCATATCGACCACGGTAAAAGTACTTTGGCGGATCGACTATTGGAATATACCAATACGGTAACCCAAAGAGAATTACAGTCTCAGACGCTGGATGATATGGATTTGGAGAAAGAACGCGGGATTACTATCAAATCTCACGCGATCCAGATGGATTATGAATACAAAGGAGAAAAATATATTTTAAATCTGATTGATACACCGGGACACGTAGATTTTTCTTACGAAGTTTCCCGTTCTATTGCTGCTTGCGAAGGTGCGCTTCTTATTGTAGATGCTGCGCAAAGTATTCAGGCACAGACAATTAGTAATCTTTATTTGGCGCTGGAAAACGACTTGGAAATTATTCCGATTCTTAATAAAATAGATCTTCCTTCTGCAAATCCGGAAGAAGTTACCGATGAAATCATGGGGCTTTTAGGATGTAAATATGAAGATGTTTTGAGGGTTTCCGGAAAAACAGGAGAAGGTGTTCACGATTTGTTGGAACAGATTGTCAACAGAATTCCACCTCCGGTTGGAGATCCGAAAGCGCCACTTCAGGCTTTGATTTTTGACTCAGTTTATAATCCTTTTCGAGGGATTGAAGCTTATTTCAAAGTGGTAAACGGCAGTATTTCTAAAAACGAAAAAATTAAATTTTTCGCAACAGGAAAAGAATATGGCGCCGATGAGGTTGGAACTTTAAAACTAAAGCAGGTTCCGAAAAAAACAATTGAATGTGGTGATGTAGGGTATATTATTTCCGGTATCAAAGATGCAAGAGAAGTAAAAGTAGGCGATACCATTACCTCTTTTGTGAATCCTGCAGCTGCTGCGATTGACGGTTTTGAAGAAGTAAAGCCGATGGTTTTTGCGGGAATTTATCCGATTGAATCTGAAGATTTTGAGGAATTAAGATTCTCATTAGAAAAGCTAAGATTAAATGATGCTTCTCTGGTTTTCGAACCGGAAAGTTCTGCGGCGCTTGGTTTTGGTTTCCGTTGCGGATTCTTAGGAATGCTTCACATGGAAATTGTACAGGAACGTCTTGAAAGAGAGTTTGATATGAACGTTATTACCACGGTTCCCAACGTTTCGTACCACGGATATTCTAAAAAAGATCCAGAAACTGCAATTTTAATCAACAACCCATCTGAAATGATTGACCCGAATCTTTTAGACAGAGTTGAGGAACCTTATATTAAAGCTTCAATTATCACAAAATCTGATTTCGTAGGTGCCGTAATGACACTTTGTATTGAAAAAAGAGGGGAAATTGTAAATCAGAGTTATTTAACGGCAGACAGAGTAGAATTAACCTTCAATATGCCTTTGGCTGAGGTTGTTTTTGATTTTTACGACCGTTTAAAATCAATTTCCAAAGGATATGCATCTTTCGATTATTCACCAATCGGAATGCGTTCTTCTAAATTGGTAAAAATGGATATTCTGATCAATGGAGATATGGTAGATGCTTTATCATCATTAATTCACGATTCTAATGCTTATTATATTGGTAAAAAGATGTGTGAAAAACTTCGCGAACTGATTCCTAGACAGCAGTTTGATATTGCAGTTCAGGCAGCGTTGGGAGCGAAAGTTATTGCAAGAGAAACCATTAAAGCATTAAGAAAAGACGTTACCGCAAAATGTTACGGAGGAGATATTTCCAGAAAGAGAAAGCTTCTTGAAAAGCAGAAAGAAGGTAAAAAGAAAATGAAGCAGATTGGTAGAGTAGAAGTCCCGCAGTCAGCATTCATGGCAGTTTTGAAACTTAATGATTAATATAAAAAGACCGATAATTTTATCGGTCTTTTATTTTAAATATTTCTCTGTTTTTCCATAAGGTTTCCCTGAATGACCAATGCGCCTAATCCGAGGATAACTTCAGCGATTCCTAAAATTCTCACAAGATTGGGTCCGCAAACAATACATTCCGGTTCCGGGAAAGGTTTTTTCCCTACTACAATGATTAAAACACCGCCAATAATAATGATGACTACAATAAAGACTCTTAATAATGCTTTCATGATGGTATAAATTAGTTTTTAATGCCTACTTTTCAGGTTTTCGGCGCTACCTTTTGTTTATACCAAATTTGATTATAACTATCAGAATATCAATAAGTAAAATCACTATTTTTAAGACAGTAATTACACGATAAATTATTTTTTACGGGTGTATTTTATTTCCATTGTTTTGTATTCCTTTCCTGTTTTTGAATCAGGGCCGTACATTTCCATAACTTGAGTATTATCATCAACAAATGTAAAAACTTCTCTCACATCACAATCTTTCCCCGGTCTTGAAGGATCGGTCATTTTCCCTTTAAATTCAATTGATTTTTTTGCAGCATTCCAGTCACCTTCCGTGTGCATGATTCCGGTCCCCATATTATCGACCCAGGTGCTTACAAATTTTTTCTTTGCGTTGTCATAGCCTACAATACTCATCCCTTCAAACGGCATTCCCATAAAATTTCCTTTATGTTCGCTTACCTGGTAACGCCCGTCAAAAATCATTTTATTGGTCGCTTCAGACTTACTCGTCATCGGTTGTCCGCCGTTTTCCATCCACATTGTGGTTTCTCCAGTCCACATCCCGTCGGATTTTGCCAGCATTTTTTGCATGTCTCCCGGCGTTGCATAATCCATCCAGGCTTTGGTTGCAGTTGCAGAATCTACAGGCTTCCACTCCGCAGAATCTGTTGTTTTGGAATCTGAATTGGCTGTGGTTTTTCCTTTTTCGCAAGCTACAAAAAGAAGAGCGGTACAAGCTGCGAAGAATAAATTTTTCATAATTGTTTAATTTTAAGTTGTTTATAAATGTAATGAATTTTTCTTTGTAAAGAATTATTATTTTAATATTGATGTTGACTGTCCTAAATTGTAACTTTGTGTAATCGTAACGCAAATCAATTATGACATCTTCTAAAAAAATACAAGATATAAAGGTTGCTGTAGACGCAGTTATTTTCGGCTATTTTGATAAAAAAGACCTGCAAATCCTTTTAATTAAAAGGAATATTGAACCTTTCAAAGGCGGTTGGGCTCTTCCGGGCGGGCTTGTTTTGGATGATGAAAATCTGGACGATGCAGTAAAAAGGGAATTGCATGAAGAAACAGGCATAAAACCGGATTTTTTGGAACAGCTTTATACTTTTGGTAATATTGGCCGTGATCCAAGAAACAGAGTGGTTTCTGTGGCTTATTTAGGGCTTGTAAATCCTTCTTATCATGAACTTTTTGCAGATTCCGACGCCGAGGATGCGCAATGGTTCAGTGTTAATAACCTTCCGAAGCTGGCTTTCGATCACCAAAGCATAATTGATATCGCTTTAAAAAGGCTTCGTATCAAAATTCAATATCAGCCAATCGGTTTCAATCTTCTCAATGAAGAATTTCCTTTTTCAGATCTTGAAAATCTTTATAAAACAATCATCGGACAGGAAATCGACCGCCGGAATTTCCGCAAAAAAATCATGAGCTATGGACTTCTGAATGAAACCAATAACGTTAAAAAAGAAGGCAGCGGCAGACCTGGAAAATTGTTTACTTTTAATCAGGAGAAATATAAAAAGCTTGAGGAGCAGGGATTTTATTTTGAAATTAAATAATTTTATTACTGTAAATCAATTGATTAAACCAATTAGCGTAAATTAAACACAAATAAATTTACTTAATTAATTATGTTCTTTTAAATTTGTGTAAAAATAACGCAATTGACTATAATTTAAACACAATATATTTTATGGAAAAGACAGAATTACATCCACACATATTTTTGATTGAAGATTTTCTTTCAAATTCAGAATGTGACGAATATATTAAAATGGCTCAGGGAAAAGTTTTTGAAGAAGCAAAATTAACATGCAGGGGAAACAAATAATGAGTAAAGGAATAAGAAATAATGACAGATTAATGGTTTTTGATAATAATTTAGCTGAGAATCTTTTCGAAAAAGCAGCTGAGTTCCTTCCTCAGAATCATGAAGGGTATAAAGTTTTAAATTTTAATGAAATGTTTCGGATTTATAAATATTCTCCCGGACAAAGATTTAAAATGCATCGTGACGGTAGCTACATTAGAAATGAAGATGAAAAAAGTTTTTATACATTTTTAATTTATCTGAATGATGATTTTGAAGGAGGAGAAACGGAATTCGAAAATTTATTCACTGTTGCTCCTAAGAAAGGATCTGCATTGGTTTTTTATCATCCATTAAGACATGAAGGTAAAACTTTGATTAGAGGATTAAAATATGTTTTAAGAACAGATGTGATGTATTCAAAAGGATAGAAATGAAAAAGAGCTAAACGGTAATTTCATGGGAAGACCTCCAGCAGTTTATAAAAAGCAGATTTATGGAAATTGAATTAATAAAAGGCGACATCACCAAAATAAAAGCTGATGCAATCGTCAATGCAGCCAATTCATCGTTACTTGGCGGCGGCGGAGTTGACGGAGCAATTCACCGTGCAGGTGGGAAAAAGATTTTGGAAGAATGTATAGAGATAAGAAATAAACAAGGAAAATGTAAAACTGGAGAAGCTGTTGTTACTACAGCCGGTAATCTTCCTGCAAAATATGTTATACACACCGTGGGTCCCATTTGGAATAATGATGAAGAAAAATGTTCACAATTATTAGCAAAATGCTATAAAAATTCATTAAAATTAGCAGAAAGTCTTAATGTTAAAACCATTGCTTTTCCTAATATCAGTACGGGAGTTTATAAATTTCCAAAAGAATTGGCAGGAAAAATTGCAATTAATGAGGTGCAGAATTTCCATTCAAAAATTATTGAAAAAGTTGTTTTTGTCTGTTTTGATGATGAAAACGAAATGATTTATAAACGACTTTTAAATCTTTAAAACCATGAAAAAGATAATACTTTTAGCAACATTCATTTCCGTTTCTCGTCTTTTGTCTCAGGAAAAGGACTCAATAAGAAATGTTCAGGAGGTGGTAATCCAAAGTGAAGCGGGAAGATTTCAAGCTGTGAATTTCCAAAACATTAATCCGGCTAAAAGTATTAAAAATGTTGGTCAGGAGCCTTCCTTTTTCTTGTCAGAATCAGTTCCGTCGGTGACGGCATATTCGGATACGGGCGGAAACAATGGCTATTCTTATTACAGAATTCGTGGGATTGATCAGACGAGAATTAATGTTTCCATTGATGGCGCACCGATGAATGAACCGGAAGATCAAGGCTCTTATTTTTCTAATTATCCTGATATTTTTAATTCATTTGATAAAATTCAGATTCAGAAAGGAGTGGGTTTATCTAAGAATGGAACGGCAAGTTACGGAGGAAGTATTCAATTGTTTTCTCCTAATTTAAAGGAAAAAGATCTTGAGTTTGGTACAAACTACGGTTCTTACAATTCATTGAGATTGTATGGGAAATACACTTCGGGAATTAAAAATAACAAAGCAATTCATGTAAGATTATCGGAAATTTATTCGGATGGCTACAAATACAATTCTACTAATCATGGTCAGTCTGCGTTCATCAGCGGAGGAATTTTTAAAGATAAAAGCATCTGGAAATTCAATGCTTTGATAGGAAATCAAAGAAACGAGCTGGCTTGGTTGGGAGTAACTCAGGAACAGATTGCCAAAGATCCCAGAACTAATGGAAATAGAGATGAAAAAGACCGTTTTTTCCAAACATTTTTGCAGGTTTTTAATCAGACAAGATTAAGTGGATCTTCTTCTATTCAAAGCAGTATTCATTATACATATTTGAACGGAAATTATGATTTTAACTGGAATAATTTCATTGGATTACCGGAAAATGGAGAAATTTATAACTATGCATTTAGTTCAAATTTTCTAGGATTTTATACTAATTTTCAGAATAAGTTTAAGAAAGGGAAAATTGTAGTAGGAGTTAACGGAAATATTTATCACAGAAATCATGTCGGAAGCGAAGTTTCACTCGGTGAATTGTACAGAAACACCGGATACAAAAATGATGTAAGTGCTTTTGCACAGGCAGAATTTAAAGCAGGGAAATTTATTTTCTCTACAGATTTTCAATACCGATTTGCAGATTTCAGGTATAAAGGTGATCTTTCAATGGAAAAATTGGGATGGAATTTCTTTAATCCAAAAGTTGGCGTTAATTATTTGATTAATAATGAGTCTAATGTGTTTTTCAGCTTAGGAAGAGTGGGGAGGGAGCCGACAAGAAATGATATTTTTATGGGAAATGATAACCTAATGTTGGATGAAAATAATCAATTGATGCTAGGAACAATTACACCCGAATATGTGACTGATTATGAGTTAGGTTACCGTTTAAATAAACAAAAATTAAAGTTGGAGTTCAACATGTTTTACATGGATTTTAAAAATGAAATTGTACTAAACGGAAATTTCGGACCAAACGGATTAGCTTTAACAAATAAAGTTGACAAAAGCTACAGAATAGGAGCCGAACTTTCATTAAATTATCAAATTAATGAACATTGGAATGTGGAAAACAATTCATCTTTTGTTTATGCCAAAATTAGAGAAGAAAACATTTCGTTTAGTCCGATATTGACACCGAAATTTATTGTAAATCAGGAAGTAAGCTATAAAATTAAAAACATTACAGTTAACTTGCATTCAAGGTTTCAGGACAGTTCGTACATGGATTTTTCTAACACCACAAAACTGCCATCTTATGTCATTTTCAATTCAGGGGTTTTGTATGATTGGAAACAGTGGCAGATAGGGTTTTTCGTTAATAATTTGACAAATAAACGATATTACAATTATGGATATACAGAAGCTGATGGCACAGGGAAATATTTTATTCAGATGCCGAGAAACTTTATGGCTTCTGTAAAATTTAAAGTTTTTTAAAAAATGAAAGGTTTTGTATTTGGAAAATTTTATCCGTTTCATATTGGTCATCAAAAAATGATCGAATTTGCCCTTGAGAAAGGAGAAGTAACGGTTTTAATTTGTGCGGAAGAGAAAGAGAAAATCGATGGAAATATCAGAAAACAATGGATTAAAGATACATTTCCGGATAGAAAAGATTTAAAAATTAAAGTTTTTAGATACAGTGAAAAAGATTTTCCGAATACTTCGGTTTCAGATTGGGAAGCTTCAAAAATCTGGAGCCAGGTTTTCAAGGAATATTTTCCTTCCGAAAATTTTCTTGTAACATCTGAAGAATATGGTGAAATGCTTTCTGTGATTATGGATATCGAACATTTTACGTTTGATGAAAAACGTGAAAATATTCAGATTTCTGCTTCGGAAATCCGTGAAAACATTTTTAAAAACTGGAGTTATCTTCCATTATCCGTTCAAAAATATTATGCATTAAAAGTTGTTTTTCTCGGAACAGAATCAACCGGGAAAACAGTTATGACGAATAAACTGTCTGAATATTTTAAGGCCAATAAAGTTTCCGAAGCAGGAAGAGACTTAATTTTGGATTCTAAGAAATTTGAATTTGAAGATCTGGAAAAAGTGTATACAGAACACGCCAAAAGAATTGAAAATGTAAATCACAGCGAAAGTTTTCTGACCTTAATTGATACCGATATTCACATTACAAAATCTTATGCTGAATTTATTTTCGGGGAAAAATTATTCGTTTCGGAAGAAATTATAGAGAAAAATAAAGCCGATTTATATCTTTATTCAACAAAAGATGCAGAATATATTCAGGACGGAACCCGCCTTGAAATGGAAGATAGAAACGATTTGGATGAAAGGCATAGAAATATTTTAAAAGAAAATAAAGTTGATTTTTTGGAAATCTGCGGAAGCTGGGAAGAAAGAGAAAAAATGGCTGTTGAAAACATCAATAACTTAATTTTAAAAAGACAAATGATGTTTAATAATTAAAAGAATAATAAACACAATGAAAAAACTAACCATATTAAGCGGCGCCGGAATCAGTGCCGAAAGCGGAATAAAAACATTCAGGGACGGTGATGGTCTTTGGGAAAATCATAATGTAACGGACGTGGCAAGTCCGGAAGGATGGAGAAAAGACAGAGCTTTGGTATTGGAATTCTACAACCAGAGACGTCGCCAGTTGCATGAAGTTCAACCGAATGACGCCCATAAATTAATTGCCGATTTAGAAAAATATTTTAATGTTCAGATTATTACTCAAAATATTGATGATCTGCATGAAAGAGCGGGATCTACCAATATTCTTCACATTCACGGAGAATTGTTCAAGTCGTGTTCTTGTAATAATAAAAGCTTGATTTACGAACAAAAAACCGATATCAATGTCGGAGATAAAGCAGAAGACGGTGCGCAATTGCGACCTTTCATAGTTTGGTTTGGGGAAGATGTTCCGCTGTATCAGACGGCTCGAGAGATCGTAAAAGATTCGGATATTTTACTGGTTATCGGAACTTCTCTGCAGGTTTATCCGGCGGCAGGATTGATTCATGAGATCAAGGATGATTGCCTTTTAATTGTCATCAACCCCAATGAAACAGGTTTTGGATACGGGCAAAAAGCCGTTGTCATGAAAGAAACCGCTACGAAAGGAATGCAGTTATTGTTTGATAAATTAGTAAATTTTGCATAATTTAAAATAGAATGATTAATAAAATGCAGCTATGAACGAACAACAAAAGAAAAAAATAAGCAAATTCCTAAGTCTGATTCTCCGACATCAACCGGAAGCCATCAACTTAACATTAGATGAAAATGGCTGGGCAAATGTTGAGGAATTAAAGTCAAAATCTGCCAGCAATAAAATATACTTCACTTTAGAAGAACTTGATGTGGTTGTAGAAACTAATGATAAAAAACGGTTTATTTTTAATGAAGATAAAACTAAGATCAGGGCAAATCAAGGGCATTCTATTGATATAGATTTAGCTTTAAAACCACAGCAGCCACCGGAATTTCTTTATCACGGAACGGCTCAGAATAATGTCGATTCTATTTTAGAAAAAGGAATTGAAAAAAGAAGCCGCCAACATGTTCATTTAAGTTTGGATAAAGAAACAGCAACTAAGGTCGGAATGCGCCATGGGAAACCAATTATTCTGACTATTAAAACTGGAGAAATGTTTGAAGACGGAGTTTTGTTTTACCTTTCCGAAAATGGAGTCTGGCTCACAGATTTTGTGGATGCAAAATATATTTCGAGGTAATTATTTCCACAGATTCACATAAAATTTGTCATTCCGTAGGAATTTAGCTACAAATCTTCCAAATTAACTCTAATACCTTGCTTAGCTCCCAACGGGATGACAAATAGGATGGAAATGATAATACCTTGCGATTTTAGCTTTAAAAACAAACAATCAGTTTCCTAAACTTTAAGTAATTTTAAAGCTCGAAATATCACGTCAATGAAACTGAAATATCTCTTATTTTTCTTCACTTCATCTTTGTTTTTTGGACAGAATAATTTTCAGGCTCCTTTTGAAAAAGGAAATGGAAATCAGACGGTTACTTATGATGAAATGAATGTGTTTTATCAGAATTTAGCTAAAAATTTTAATACCATTCAATATCTAAAAAAGGGAGAAGATGATAATGGAAAACCGATTTATGTTGTCGTGTATAATCCTTTTCCTGAAAAAGATTTGAATCAATTAAGGAAGGAAAAAGCAATTCTCTTTGTCAACAACGGAATTCACCCGGGCGAACCGGACGGAATTGACGCCACTATGATGTTAATGAGAGACTTAGCTTCGAAAAAAATAAAAACTCCGCAAAATTTTATCGTTGCTGCCATTTCAGCTTATAATGTAGGTGGGATGTTGAATCGTGGTTCGCATTCCAGAGCCAATCAGAACGGACCTGAGCAATATGGTTTCCGGGGGAATGCCCGAAATTATGACTTAAACAGAGATTTTATTAAAGCAGATTCAAAAAATGCGAGAAGTTTTCAGGAAATTTATCAATGGCTGAAACCAGATGTTTTTATCGACAATCACGTAAGTAACGGAGCTGATTATCAATATACTTTTACTTATATCTCAACTTTTAAAGAAAGGCTGGGAAATGTTTTGGGAGAATACTTTTATAATAATTTTCAGGCTAAAAATCTTGAAGATTTAAAGGAATTGGGTTACGAAAGTACGCCTTATGTTAATATTCACGGTGATGTTCCGGAAGTTGGTTTTGCGGCTTTTGAAGATTCTCCGAGATATTCTACCGGCTACACCTCTTTGTTCAATTCTTTGGGGACGGTTCCCGAAACCCACATGTTGAAACCCTACGACAAAAGAGTGGATGCAACGTACAAATATATGTTGGTTAATCTTCAAAATTTAGATAAAGACTATAAAAAAATAAAACAGCTTCGAATTGAAAATTTAAAACAATATGAAGCCGGAAAACAGTACGGAATTCGTTGGAAAATAGATTCTACGAAATATTCTACCATGGATTTTAAAGGATATGAAGGAAAATATAAGCCAAGCGAGATTTCCGGAAAACCAAGATTGTATTATGACAGAAACAAACCTTTCACAAAGAAAATTAAACTGTTTACAACGGCGGTTCCGACAGGTTATATTGCCATTCCAAAATATTATGTAATTCCGCAGTCGCAATACCGTGTTATTGAAGAGTTTAAACGAAATCACATTCAAATAAAACCACTTCAAAAAGACAGTATAATTGCCGTGGAATCCTACAAAATCAATGATTTTAAAACGGTTAAAAATCCTTACGAAGGTCACTATCTTCATTATGAAACAAAGGTTGATAAATCGAATAAAAATATAACATTTTCGGCAGGAGATTACATCGTTCCGACCAATCAGCAAGGCGTAAAATACATTATTGAAACCCTTGAACCGGAAGCTTTAGATTCTTTCTTCAACTGGAATTTCTTTGACGGAATTTTGTCCCAGAAAGAATATTATTCAGCGTATATTTTTGAAGATACTGCGGCTGAATTATTGACAAAAGATAAAGCTTTAAAACAAAAATTTGAAGCCCAAAAATCATCCGACAAAAAGTTTGCAGACGATGGAGAAGCTCAACTTGACTGGATCTACAGAAACTCCCCGTATTTTGAAGAAAAAACATTCCGGCAGTATCCGATTTACAGAGTGTTGTAAATTTTAATATTTGATTTAATGTATTGATTATCAACATGTAATTTCAGTGTTTTTCACGCTCGGAATTGTTGTTTTCCCTGACGTTTTTTGATTTGTATCAGACGAAATTTGCTTAAGTAAAACCAAATAAAACTTACATTATGGCAACTAAAAAGCATTTTTTCGTTTCACTGGAAGGCGTAGACCTTACCGACGAACAGCTGAAAAACATTGACAGGGGAATTCAAAGTGTTGTACTTTCCGAGCTTTCAAAAGTGGATAATACACAGGCTTTTTCCGCACACAGAGATTTCAGGGGATTGGTAAAACCTCTTAGGGTAAAAGAGTGGTTTCCATGGGGAATCATTATTTTCAAGCCGGGAATTGATATCCAGAGCCAGATTAAAGACCTTCAGTCTCAAATCAAAAGTTATGGAGGCTAGTTTTAATTCTTCAAAGAAGATGTGTCCCAGCTATATTGGAAAAGTTGGGGCACAGCTTTTTGGAGTCGTGAATAAAGACGGGAAAGTACAATTTATCACGCCTCTTACCGTCACAGAAGATTTTCTTGAATTAAATAAAGATCAAAACAGCCTCGAACAGAGATTTCGTTTTACGGGAAAATGTGTGGAAAAGGGTTGCGCTCAATGGAATAATGAAGAATCCAAATGTTCGTTATCTCACAAAGTTCAGAATTTTAATTCAAATCAAAAAGCGGAATTATCCTTTTGCCCGATTCGTTCGCATTGCAGATGGTTTTTTCAGGATGGAAAAGAAGCCTGTTTTTCGTGCAATGAAATTACGAGAAATATGGAAGAACTACTTTTGAATTTAGATGAAACCTAAAATTTAATTAAAATAAAAAGACGCTTCATATAGAAACGTCTCTTTTTTATTTCGGTAAGCCTTTTTTTAAGGCAATTTCTGCGCGTTTGATGGCTATTTTTTCCTTCCAGTCCATGTATTTTTTCTTGAAGTTTTTCTTCATGATATCGTCAAATTTACGCTGAACAGTGAGATTCCATAAAGAATGTGCTTTTACAGCCCAAGATTTGTCCCAAGCTCTTAACGAAATAGAAAAGCTTCCGTCCAAATATTTCATCCAGTGCCACCAGCCGGTCGGCATGAATAAGGTGTCGCCGTGTTCCAGATAGCAATCAATACCTTCTATACCATCCAACGCAGGGAATTTTGTGAAATCTGGATTTTCGATATCATAATCTTCCAGTGCATAGGTTGCATAAGGAAGCTGATACAGCCTTTCTTTCCATTTGTTTTCGAATAAAATAACATGTTTTCTTCCATTAAAATGGGTGTGGAAGATATGGGCTAAATCGATATCAAAATGTAGAAATGTAACGGATCCCTTTCCCCCGAAAAACATCGATGGATACTTGTCCAGGAATCCACCCATCAGTTCTTTTGGAGAAATATAATCTTCCAATAATTTTTTAGCGTGTTTTATAGGATCAAAAAAGAAAATTCTCAGATCTGTAGGCTCTCTTTGGATGAGGTCTATATAATCTGCAAATTTCATTTTAGTAGTAGGCGAATTGATAGGAGCGGCAGGATCTGCCTTGGAACTGTCGTATAACGGAACTTCCACATCTCCAACTACTTCCTTCACATATTCCATGGTCCATTTTTGATACGCCGGCCATTTTCTTGCCATATTTTTGATCACAACGGGCCTCCTTGGTTTAAGATATTTTTTTATAAATTCTTCCTGAGTAATATCATCTACAACATCTATCGGCTTTAAGTTGATTCCCATCTTTTAAATTTTAATATTACAAAATTATTAAATAAATATATATGTTAACAGGTTTCAGCTTTTTTTAATCTATGATTGAAATTAATTTTAACAATTCAGACTAAATAAAAATATTGAAATAAATAATTATGTACTCCTATAAAAACAAAATACCCTGCAAAAGATTTACAGGGCAAAAACACAAATTGATTGAATAAAAATTCATTCTGATGCGAAGATAAAACATTTATTTAATTGACAAAATCGGCAAAAAGAGGATAAAATATTGGCATTTTGCATTTGTTTTTTAAAATTTTATATAAATGAAAAATTATGCTTCAAATAAGAAATAATTTATCCCTTTTTGTTGAATGATTTATTAAAAAAATTTTTTTTATTTTTTTTCAATTTTCTGAATAATTGTATCTAAGTAACTGATTTATTATGCGATATAACACATAATTATTCATAGGTATGTGAGATGACTGGCATAAAACTAAGAAATGGTGGTTTTGTTTATTACTACAAGTATTTCTTTTTATCTTAAAATACATCAACTAATCCAAAACCGCCCTCAGTATGATACAAGGCACAAAATACAGTTAATCAACAATTAATATTAGGATCTCATATTGAGCGGAGCCTAAACATCAGAAATAAAAACTATTTTCATAATGATTCCCAAATGAAAAGATACCCTGAACTTCAAGGTATCTAAACACAAATAGGAAGAAAAATTACATCCACTGATGCTCCAATTCTTAAAACAATAATTTAATGATATGAATAAAAAAACTCACCATCGTGAGATTTGTGCAAAACTATACATCATTAAAAAAAATCAAAAATTAAAATGAATAAAAATTTATTTTAAGATTAAATAAGGCAAATAACCAGAAAAACAATGAAAAATTTTCTATTAAACTGTAAATTTTATTGTAGAAAATAAGAATTCAGAATAACCAAAAATTATCACTATGTTTGTAGTGATAAAAACGGCTTTAACTTTTCATCTTAAAACGAATCTTTAAAGAAGTGTAACAAAAAGCTGTAACCACAAACTAATTAAGCAAATAATAAATTATGAAAAAGAGAATTTCTCTATTCCTGTTGATTTTTTTCTCCGTATTGTCTTTTGCACAAAAAACAGTTTCAGGAAAAATCACGGATGAAGACGGTGTTGCTATTCCCAGCGCTAGTGTGACGGTGGAGGAGCCCGGAAAAGACGCAATCCTGGCCTACGCAATTACCAATTCTAAAGGAGAATATAAAGTAACCTTCACTTCTGCAGAACCCAATGTAGACCTGAAAGTGAAGGCTTTCAACCAGAGACCCCTTACAAAACAGATCAACAATGGTGATCAGAACCTGGATTTTAAACTACAGTCCGAAGCTACTGAAATCAAAGAAGTTCAACTGAAAACAAAGTTGATTACGGCAAGAGGCGATACTATTGCTTATGACCTTAAAGCTTTTGATAGCAAAAGTGACAGAACGTTGGCCGATGTGATGAAAAAAATTCCGGGTATTGAAGTAAATACGGATGGAACTATTCTTTATCAGGGGAATGCCATCAATAAATTCTATGTTAACGGAAAAGATCTTATGGAGGGAGGTTACGGAACCATCAACAACTCACTTCCAAAAGATGCGGTACAGAAAGTTGAGGTTCTTGAAAATCACCAACCCGTAAAGATTCTTCAGGATAAAGTGCCTTCAGATCAGGCCGCAATTAATATTAAACTTAAAAACTCTGTGACAATGACCGGTCGTGGAGAAGTGGGAACAGGTTTCGGTGATCCATGGCTTTGGAATGTAAAATTAACACCGATGTTTTTCGGACAGAAAAGCCAGTGGGTTGTAAATTATAAAACCAATAATGTTGGAGAGCAGGTGGAAAATGAAGGGAATATTCTGGCGTTCGGAAGCGCATGGGAAGGAAGAAGAGGAAATGCAAATCAAAACAATTGGTTGGATGTTGAAAATGCAGAAACTCCAAACTTGCCCGTGAGAAGATATTTAATGAACAGTGTTCATTATTTGTCAGCAAATTATTTAACGAATATTGATAACAAAAAAGAATGGGAATTAAAAGCCAATGCTAATTATACAAACAATGCTGTAGAGCGAGAGTCAAATAGCGTAACTACGGATATTCAGCAAGGAACACAGTATAATACAAAATTCTTAAACAATTTCTACACAGATAAAATAAAAGGAGAATTGATTTTTACTAAGAATGCCAAAAAAGGATTTTTCAAAAATACAACCACCTTTTCTCAGTTTTGGAATGCCGACAGAGGTTTTGCTGAAAGAAATGATAAAACAGGATATAGATTTGGAAATGAAGCATTAGAATCACCAACATCATCTTTCCAAAACTCTTTAAGTACAATTATTCCGTGGAAAGAGAAAATGGTGAATTTCAAATCATATATCAATTATCAGGATGACAGACAAACGCTAGAAATTTCTCCTGCCGATTATTTACAATTTCCTTATAAAGAACCGGGAAGTACAATTCCTTCAACAATTAATTTTATACCGGGAAGTACAGCGTTACAAAATTTTAGAATAAAAACTTTAGACACATCACACTCTGCGAATATTAGTTTTTCGACAAAAGGATGGACTTTCACTCCTCAAGTGGGAATTGATTTTTCACAAGACAGATTAACTACAAACTTTGATGGAAACACAATTAATAATTCTCCGGATTTTGGTAGTTTAGCTTATGAAAACGACTTAAAGTTTACAGAATTTACACCAAATGCTTCAGTAGGAGTTAATTATAAATCCGATGCATGGAGTTTATTTGCAAATTTCCCTGTAAATTTTAATAATATTAAAGCTGAAGATAGTTTCAGAAATGTTTCTAAATCATTAAATAAAACAACATTTACTCCAAATGTTTTTGCACAGTATACCTTTGCTTCGTTTTTTAAGGCAAGCCTAAACGGAAATATTAGTAATAATTTTGGTGATATTCAAACAGCTTATGCTGGATATATTTTAACAAGTCCGGCAGGATTTAATGTAATGAATCCGAAAAACCCAATTCCACAAACCAATACAAAAAGTGCAGGAGCAAGGCTAGAATATAGAAATCCATTAAACAATCTTTTCTTTAATGTAGGATATAGATTAAGCGATACCAAAAATAATTTATTAGCATCAAGCTCGGTAAATGAATTAGGATTCAGCGTTATTGAATATATAGAAAGCGAAAACAAAAGAACAAATAACAGTTACTATGCAGAAATTGGAAAATACTTTCCTAAGTTTAAAACAAATGCTTCGGTAACATTTAATGACACAAATTCAAAATCTCAGTCCAGGAGAAATAATCAGGATATTAATACAACCACTGAAGGAAATTCCCTAGGTTTCAAGTTTAACAACACCTATTTTTCGTGGATGAGTGTTGATTTTAACATGACAAAATCATGGAATAAGCAAACTAACGGAATTATTAGTGATGATCTTGGAAAAACAGAAGGCTATACCCATAATCTGAACGTATTTTTCTATCCTTTAGAAAATCATACAATTGGATTTTATTGGGATCAAATCAATTCAAAATTAGGACAAACAAAACTAAACAACGGTTTCTTTGATGTTTCATATCAGTTCAGTTGGGCAAAGAAAAAAGTTGATTTTGAACTAAAATGGATGAACATTGCCGACAGAAAAGTATTTGAAAGAATAAATGTAGGAGATGCAACAATTACACAAACAACAATGCAACTCCGCCCAAGCCAAGTCATGTTCACCGTAAAATTCAACTTTAAATAAAAATAAAAAAATAAAAACCAATCTCGATGAGGTTGGTTTTTTATTGTAATAAAAATTAAATATTAAAAGCCTTGATAATCCGCTGACGGGCCATAGCTTCCCGGCAGTGGAATATCATTCAACCTGTAATATACTCCAAGCTGTGCTCTGTGATGGGTAAGCTGGTTCAGGCTGTGACGGATTGATCCGTATTTTGTCCATTTTGCCAATTCCTGGCCATCGTTTTTTAAAGCCCATGTTTGGTTAAGATCATCTTCTTTTGCGTTTTCCAGAGCTTTATTGCTGGCCTCATAGTTTTCATCTAGAGTTTTTAATAAATCTTCCTTTGTAAAGAGTTGTTTGGGTCTGTAATCTGTGTTGGCAAAATCAAGATCAGACGTTTTCAACATCGTATCTGCCCAGCCGGCAACCTCTGCTATATGCGTTGCAAGATGCATCAGCTTCATGCTTTTTTCATGAGGAGCATAGTCGTTTTTTCCGTCAGGATAAATTTCAAAGAACTTTCTTGTTGTCTGATACTCTTCATGAAGTTCGTTTCTTAATTGTGATAGTGTGTCCATAATATTTATTTTAAGTTGTTTAAAGATAGGTTTTAACAATGAAAAATATTTAACCCGAATCATAAATTTAAACTGCTGCTTTCATGAACTTTGGGATTTAAATTAAACAACAAAAAATAAATTAAAAAAAACTGTAACAAAAGTTAGAAACCACTAACTAATTAAATAAACATTAGAACAAAATGAAAAACATATTTTCAATATTCTTTATCGCTCTTTTTGCTTTTGCAAGTGCTCAAGACAAAAATTCAAAAGAAACAGCCAACCGCTTTTTTTATGAATTAACCTTCAAACCGAAGAAAGATTCTGCGAACCTGGAAAAGGTGTTGACAGTTCTTGATATAGTTAAAGATAGATCAGTCTACAGAGATTATACGATGATCGGGCAGGATTCTATTATGAAAGTTCAAATTGAAGCCATGCAGAAATCAGGAGTTTTCAAAGACATGTCTAAATCTATCAGGATGCCAAAATTTTCTGAAAAAATCGTGAAAACCTATCCAGATATGAAAATGCAGTATATTGAAAGGATTGCAAGCGGATTCTCTCCAATGGGTATTGCATACAGCGAAACCATAAAATTCGACTGGAAAATTTCAAACGAAAAAGAAAAAATAGGTGTTTACAATGCTCAAAAAGCAACCGCAGAATTCGGAGGCAGAAAATGGACCGCATGGTTTAGTACGGATCTTCCTTTCCAGGATGGACCTTATAAATTCTCAGGACTTCCAGGGCTGATTGTTAAAATCGAAGACGAAGGTAAAAACTACTCATGGGTTCTTCAGGGAAACAAAAAGGTTCCGAATTGGGAAGAATTATCTTATGCAGAAAAAATTTCCAATATGAGTTTAAAAGTAACGGAGATGCCAAGAGCAAAATTCGAAAAAACCTTTAATGATTTTAAGAAAGACCCGTTTGCTACAGCAAGACCAATGATGACGCAGGAAGTAATGTCTAAGACAATTCCGGGAATGGACGGGACAATCGGAGACATGATGAAAAAGCAGGAAAAAATGTATAAAGATTTCTTTAACGCAAATGACAATCCAATCGAGCTTACTCAGCCATCTTCTGATAAAAAGAAAAAATAACATTCATATCAACTAATTTATATTTAAGTCAACCCAGATACAGAAATGTATTTGGGTTGATTTCTTTCATAAAACATTGTTATTTAGATTAAATTTAAATAGCGTATATTTGCACACAAAAAGTTGGCTTTGAAGGACAAGGATTTACATACGTTGAGCAGATTTCCCAAAAACAAAATGGGAAAGATTTTGTGCTATGATAATGACAGCCTGAAAATGCCCAACAAAATCATTGAAATGGGGCTTCTTCCGGAAACTTCTTTCAGAATTTTGTACCAGGCGCCTTTTAGTGGGCCGATGTATGTGGAATTTGGTGATGAAAAAAGCCGGATTGCTCTTCGTGAGGAAGAAGGAGACTTTATTATTGTTGAAGAATTGAATTGATGAAGGAAAATAAGAAAAAACAGGTACTTTTAGTCGGAAATCCCAATGTAGGAAAGTCTACGGTTTTCAATGCGCTTTGCAACAAAAAACAGAAAACAGGAAATTATGCAGGGGTTACCGTTGCAAGTCATTCGGGTCATTATAGTTTTAAAAATGAGGAGGTTGAGGTTGTAGATTTGCCGGGCTCGTACAGTATCTACCCGAGTTCGGAGGATGAGGCTATTTTTTCCAAATTTCTTATTGATGAGCAGAAAAATTATGCCGGCGTTATCTATATTCTCGAAGCATTAAGCTTAAAAAGAGGACTTCTTCTTTTCCAACAGATTCAGGATCTGGGAATTCCGATGATTTTGGTCGTTAATCAGATTGATCAGGCAGAAAGAAGAGGAATTAATATTGATATTAAAAAATTCTCGGAATCGGTAGGCATTAAAATAATTCAGACCAATGCAAAAGAACAGATTGGTATTGATGAAATTAAAGAAGCTGTTTTAAATAATAAATTCGTAAAAGCAGAAAAAATTTCGTTTGAAACTCCTAATGAGCATAAAGATTTTATTCAAAAAGTCGCTTCTCATAAAGGAATGGACAACGAATATAAAGCTTGGATGAGTCTTTCTTTGGGTACAGACTTGGGCAGAATAGAATCTATCGTGGGCTTAATGAACGAGCCGGATTCTAAAAGCTTGGTTCCGAAAAGATTACAAGTCCAGGAAACCGTTAGAAGATATCAGCATGTTGATAAGATTTTATCAGACGTTATTTCCAAAAAGCCGCAGTTTAAGGAATTATTAACGGAAAAGTTGGATAAAGTCTTAGTCCATAAATTTTGGGGATATGTTGTTTTTTTGATGATTTTATTAATCATTTTTCAAAGTGTTTTCTTCCTTGCAGAATATCCAATGAACTGGATTGATGATCTCTTTTCATGGACAGCCGCTTTCACGAGTGAACATTTACCGGAAGGACCGATCAATTCATTGATATCCAACGGAATTGTTCCGGGAATCGGGGGGATTGTAGTATTTGCCCCACAAATTGGGATTTTGCTGTATTTCCTTTATTTATTGGAGGATTCGGGATATATGGCGAGAGTTGTTTTCTTGATGGACAGGCTTTTACGTCCTTTTGGATTAAACGGAAAAAGTATCGTGCCGCTGGTTTCGGGAACGGCCTGTGCAATTCCGGCAGTGATCTCTACAAGAAATATTGAAAATTTAAAGGAAAGATTGTTAACCATTCTGGTAACGCCTTTCATGACGTGTTCGGCAAGGCTTCCGGTGTACAGCATCATTATCGGATTGATCATTTCAGACGGAACATTTTTAGGAATAAAATATAAAGCTTTGGTATTGATGGGAATGTATTTGCTTGGTTTTGCCGTAGCATTATTCTCCGCAGCCGTGCTTAAAAGATTTATTAAAAATAAAGGTAAAACCTATCTGGTAATGGATTTGCCGACTTATAAAAAGCCACTTTTCGGGTATGATCTTAAAATGGTTTTAGGTAAAGTCTGGGATTTCATTACAGGAGCGGGGAAAATTATTTTCATTGTAAGTATTATCATTTGGTTCCTGAGCTATTTCGGTCCAAAACAAAAGCAGGATCAGTTCGTGGCCACCAATGTTGAGCTTGATCATTCTTACCTTGCAAAAATGGGGAAAGGAATCGAGCCGATAATTGAACCTCTCGGATACGACTGGAAAATGGGTGTCGGAATTCTGACGAGCTTCGTGGCCAGGGAAGTTTTCGTAGGAACAATGTCTACGCTGTACAGCTTGGAAGATGATGCTCCGGAAGTGAAGGTAATTGATAAAATGAGACGAGACGTAAAGCCCAATGGCGAAAAAGTTTTCAGTTTTGCAACAGGGATTTCGGTACTTTTGTTTTACGCATTTGCAATGCAGTGTGTTTCCACACTTGCAGTAGTCTACAGAGAGACCAAAAGCTGGAAATGGACCGGCTTACAGGTAGTGATGATGACAGGTTTGGCATATTTTGTGTCCATGATAGCATATCAGATTTTAAAGTAATGGATTCTTCACTTATTTTACAATACATCATTGTCTTGCTTATCGTTGGGTTTGCGTGTTATTCTTTATTTAAAATATTAAAAAAGAATTTTGCACCGAAGAAATTCAGCTCAAAAAGAACAAACTGCGACAAAGATTGTGGATGTTCATAGTTTTTTAACACTATGAATTAAAAAAAACACTATTTTCAGTTCTGAAATATTAAGCTAATTCTATTTGAAAACAAAAGCAGCATATGTTTTTTTACTTGGTCTGTTGTATATCCCTGCAGATGCACAGATTGACAGTACAAAAATCAAATCTTACGTAGATCAGGTAATGATTCGTGTCAATCTGGATACGAATATGGAAAATTTTATCTTTTCAGAAACAGATCAGGAAAATGTGATTAAAGAGATGGAATTTTCCATCAACAATAAGACAAAAACATCACTATCTGTTGATTACAGAAATATAAGTGCCACGTTATCCTTTGCTCCAAAGTTTTTTCCCGGGAATAATGATAATGAATTGAAAGGAAACAGCTCTTACACAGATTTCAGACTAAGATTTTTTCCTAAAAGGTTCATCCAGACGGTTTACTATAAAAATGTAAAAGGCTTTTACATTGAAAATATGCAGGATCTGATTCCGGGGTGGCAGGAAGAAAGAGATGGCTACCTGCGGTTTCCGGATTTCAGGGTGCAAACCTTCGGGGGTTCGACTTCTTATGTTTTAAAGAAAGATTTTTCATTAAAAAGCATTTATACACAAAGCGAATGGCAGAAAAGCAGCGGTGGAAGCTGGGTGCCGTTTTTAGATTATGATCTTACGATTTTCAGGGATATTCTTGACGGCCGGAAAAGCAAAGAATATCAATATAATATAGGTGCAAATATCGGCTACTTTTACAATTGGGTAATTGCCGATAAAGTAAGTGTTGCGCCCTATTTAACGGTAGGTTTCGGTGGGAAGTTTACAAGCTTCAGAGATACGTTGGAAGACGGATCAAAAGGTCCGAAAGAAAAGGCGCAATATGCAACAGTGAGGGGTTCGGGAGGGCTTCACATCGGATATAACTCAGATCGGTTTTTATTTGGTGGAAAACTTAATTTCAATGCGTCTGCTTATGATGAGAAAGATAATTACGCTGTTGAGAACAACAATACCTACGGATTAATCTATATCGGATATCGTTTCGCACCGCCCAAAGCAGTAAAGAACACGTATGATAAAATTCAAAAGAAGGTTCCTATTTTATAAGTATCTTTGCACAAAATTTATTTTAAACAATTAAAAAACAATAAAAATATAATGTCGTTAATCAAATCTATTTCAGGGATCAGAGGGACTATCGGTGGAAAGGTAAATGACAACCTGACACCGCTTGATGTTGTAAAATTTGCTTCGGCATTCGGGACCTGGCTTCAGAATGAAAAAAATAAAAAAGATTTAACATTAATCATCGGAAGAGACGCAAGAATCTCCGGACAAATGGTTTCTTCTTTGGTTACGGCGACATTACAAGGACTTGGAATTAATGTAGTTGATTTAGGACTTTCTACGACTCCGACGGTCGAAATAATGGTTCCAGAACTGAAAGCAGACGGAGGAATTATCCTTACCGCTTCCCACAACCCGAAACAATGGAACGCTCTGAAATTATTAAATGATAAAGGAGAATTCATCAGTGGAGAAAATGGCGCAGAAGTTCTCGCTTTGGCTGAAAGTGAAGATTTCAATTATGCAGAAGTGGATGATTTGGGAAAATATGAAACCAGAGACAATGCTTTTGATATCCATATCCAGCAGATTCTTGATTTGCCGATGGTAGATGTGGAAGCGATTAAAGCTAAGAAATTCAAAGTGGTTTTAGATGCTGTAAATTCTACCGGAGGGATCGCAATTCCGATGCTTTTGGATAAATTGGGCTGTGAAACCGTAAAATTATATTGTGAGCCAACAGGTCATTTTCCACACAATCCCGAACCGTTGAAAGAACATTTGGGAGATATTTGTGAGTTGGTGAAAAAAGAAAATGCAGATTTAGGCGTTGTAGTAGATCCGGACGTTGACAGATTAGCGTTAATTGATGAAAAAGGCGAAATGTTCGGTGAAGAATACACATTGGTTGCCGTTGCAGATTATTTATTGAAAAATAAAAACGGTGTGGCGATTTCGAACCTTTCTTCAAGCCGTGCTTTGAGAGATGTTGCGCAAACTCACAATTCGGAATATTTTGCAAGTGCCGTGGGAGAAGTGAACGTTGTTACTTTAATGAAAGAGAAAAATGCAGTAATCGGAGGAGAAGGAAACGGAGGAATTATTTACCCAGAATTGCATTATGGAAGGGATTCTTTGGTAGGTGTGGCGTTGTTTTTAACGCATTTAGCTAAAGAAAATAAAACTGTTTCTGAACTAAGAGCAGGATATCCAAGTTACTTCATGGGTAAAAAGAAAATAGAGCTGACTCCGGAAATAAATGTAGATGGTATTTTAACTAAAATGGAAAAAGAATATCAAAATGAAGAGGTGTCTACGGTAGATGGTGTAAAAATAGATTTTGAAAATAATTGGGTTCATCTTAGAAAATCTAATACAGAGCCGATTATCAGGATCTATACAGAGGCTAAATCTCAGGAAGAGGCCGATAAATTAGGTGATGAAATGATAGCTAAAATCAATAGTTTGATTTAGAAAAATTAACAGCTAATTCATCATTTAAAAAAGAATTATTATTAACTTTATAGTACTAAGATTTTCAGAACCGAGTATTTGTATATCTCATATCTCAAGTCTTAAATCTTAAAACTGTTTTATATTGGAAGAATATTTTGGAAATGAACTTGTAAAAAAGTTCGAGGAAATGATGGAAAACCATGATGAATTCTACTTTGATACAGAAGAGTTAGAAGATATCATTGTCTACTATCTGGAGCTGGGCGACTTTAATTATGCCGAAACTGCGGTTAATTATGGCCTGAAGCTTCATCCCAATTCTTTGGATATCAAGATAAAAAGGCTTGAAATTCTTCTGGAATGGGAAGATTATAATACCGCGAAAGAGCTTATCGATGAGCTGAAAGGTTCTTCTATGGAAAACACAGACTTTATGGTTTGCTACGCAAAGTATTATTCGAATTTAGGAAATCCTAGAAAAGCCATTGAAATTTGTAAAAAAGCATTGGAATTAAAAGAAGAAGAGAATTTTCTTCACAATTTCATTGCAGATGAATATGTGAATCTTGGAGATCCTTTTAACGCTCTTAAACACTACAAAAAAGCCCTGAAAGAAGATCCGACGGATGAATATTCTTTGGAAAACTGTATGGTTTGCTTTGCAGATTTGAATAAGAACGAGGAGGCTATTGCCTTTCTTAATGAATATTTGGACGAGTTTGCCTATTCCGAAGTGGCATGGTTTGAGTACGGACAATATTATTTCAACAGAAAAAATTATGAAGAAGCTATAAAAGGCTATGATTATCTGTTGGCCATCAACTCAAGCTCCGTGGGAGTTTATGCGAATAAGGCGGCTTGTTACGAAGCTTTAGGACAATACAAAAAAGCCATCGAAGTTTATGAAGAAATGCTTGAGCTGGAATACACAAAAGCATTTACATTTTATAAAATAGGACTTTGCTATAAGGCTTTAAAACAACCTATTATAGCTTTAAATGCTTTTCAGAAATCATTGCGGGAAGACCCTCAGTTTTACCTTGCCATGATGGAGCAGTCTTATCTGTATGAAGAAATGGGAGGGATGACAGAAGCATTACACTTCGCAAAAGAAGCCACTCATTTGAATGAAAATAACCTTGATTATCAAAAAAGACTGGCATTTTTATTCATAGATGCAGGTAAGTTTGAAGAAAGTCTTACCTGTCTTAAAAAACTGGTTAAAGCTGAGCCTACAAGGTTCTACAACTGGTACGCTTATTCCGAAGTATTGATGCTTTTAGGTGAATATGAAGAAGCGATTTTGGTCTTAAATAATGCTGTAAAATCACATTATAGAGCAGAATTATTTTATCAGCTGAGCAATTGCTATTTCAACCTGAAGGAACAGGATAAAGGTAAAGAAACATTGCTTCAGGCAATAGATCTAGACCCGACTTTAGTTTCGGATATGCAGAAAAAGTATCCTTTTATTAAAGATGAGGTGAAAAAAGCTAAAGCAAAGGTTAAGAGGAAAAATTAATAGCTGATGGAAGCTTGAAGCCTTACAACTTACTGTTTTAAAAGAAATTAAATAAATTTAATTCAAATAAAAATCCTGCAGAGATGCAGGATTTATTTTTTTATAATGTTCGGTTTTGTCCTTAAAAAGATCAGACCTGCTATAATAATGCTTGCTCCCACAAACTGTAATGAGCTTAAGGTTTCACCGTCTAAAATTCCCCAGATAATCGCAACAATAGGCATCAGCAAAGTTACTGTTGAGGCAAAAAGAGGAGAAGAAACCTTCAGTAAACGATAATTCATCGTCATGGCAAGTCCAGTCCCGAAGACGGATAATAAGCCCACAAACATAAGCCCCGTTAAATTATTTTCATCAAAACTGAACGTTGAAAAGAATCCTGTAAAGCTTAAAGCAATTAATGAGGGAAAAAATAATACAAATGAAAAAACAAAAGCTGATAAAATAGTTGAAGAAACATTCATTAATTTAGATTTTACCGTTGTCGTGCTTATTGCATAACATAAAGTGGCCAATAATAACAATAAAATAGGAATCAGTTTAAATTTTCCGCCCTCACCGTCACCGCCAAAAGCAAGAAGACAAACTCCCGCAAAGCTTATTAATATCCCTATGAGCTGCTGTTTTGTGGTTTCAAATTTCCAGGCCAGGGCTCCTACAATAATCACGAAAATAGGCATCATCGAATTGATAATTCCCGCAATACTGCTGCTTACCTCGGTTTCTGCGATCGGAAATAAGAACATTGGAATAAAATTTCCCGTAAATGCCGCCAAAAGAAGCCATTTTAAATGTTTTTTCGGAAATAATTTATACTTCGAAATAGCAACCGGCATTAAAATAATTCCGGCAATCAAAACCCTTAAAGCTCCCACCTGATAAGGATCAAAGTGTTCCAAAGATTTCTTAATCAGTATAAAAGACGATCCCCAAATGATGCTTAATACAATCAGAAGAATCCATTTTTCATTATTTGCGTTCATTGTTTTGGTGTAAAATTTTTAAAAATTCTTTTTTAGAAATCATTTTTGCTCCCAAGCTTTCAAGGTGTTCTGTATGCGATTGACAATCAATTAATTCCAAGTCATTTTTGTGTGTCTCTACAAAATGGATAAATCCCGCCTTTGATGCGTTGCTCACTTTTGCAAACATACTTTCTCCACAAAAAACATTCCCGATCAGAAGCCCGTAAAATCCGCCAACCAACTCTCCATTTTGCCAGACTTCGACACTTTTTGCCAAGCCATATTCATGAAGCTGAATAAAAGATTCCATCAGTTCATCCGAAAGCCATGTTCCGGTTTGCTCTTTTCTGCTGACCTGCTGGCAATTTTTGATGACGCCTCTAAAATTCTGGTTCTCCGAAAAAGTAAAAACATTCCTTTTTAGAATTTTTCTCATGGATTTTGATACTTTAAGCTCATCAGGAAACAAAACGAACCTGGGATCGGGGCACCACCAAAGAATTTCTTCCCCCGGATTATACCATGGAAAAATTCCCAGCTGATAGGCAAACCAGATTCTTTCAATCGACAGATCGCCTCCAAAAGCAATAAGACCTTCATGCCCGTCATAAATTCCGGGGTCAGGAAATGAAATCTCGTTTTTATCTAATCGAACCATTTCTTAAGGAAAAAAAATCCCACTTAAAAAAGCAGGATTATTATCTGATAATATCTTTAATTAAAAAGGTAAGTCGTCGTCATCGTCTCCCGCAAAAGGATTTTCGTTGGATGCCGGAGATGCAGATTGAGAAGGTGCAGCCTGTGTAGGTTCTGAACCATTGTCGAAAACTTTTTCCACTCTCCATCCCGTAATTGAGTTGAAGTATTTCGTTTCCCCTTGTGGAGATACCCATTCTCTACCTCTGATGTTGATTCCCACTTTTACATTTTCTCCTTCCTTAAGATTATCTAATAAACCGATTTTATCAGACAAAAATTCAATGTTTATTGGCTGTGGATACTGCTCCTGTGTCAAAATAACCATTTCTCTTTTCTGGAAACCGCTCGCAAAAGTCTGAGCATCAAATATTTTCTTTACCGTTCCTTGTAATTCCATATCATAATTGTTAACGATGTAAAAGTAATAAAATGAAATGTAATAAAATAGGGTGATGAAAAAAAATGTAAAAATTTTAAAAAAATCTTTGAAAAGTCTTGCAACTAAAGAAAAATGTCCTATATTTGCACTCACAAAAACGAGACAAGTTCTTTAAAATAAAGCTTAATATAAAACACGCGGATGTGGTGTAATTGGTAGCCACGCCAGACTTAGGATCTGGTGCCGAGAGGCGTGGGGGTTCGAGTCCCTTCATCCGCACACGTTTTGCGAAAATAGCTCAGCTGGTAGAGCACAACCTTGCCAAGGTTGGGGTCGCGGGTTCGAATCCCGTTTTTCGCTCCACTCCATGCCCTGGTGGTGGAACTGGTAGACACGCAGGACTTAAAATCCTGTGTCCGCAAGGACGTACGGGTTCAAGTCCCGTCTGGGGTACTTTAAAAACCCTCTGTAATTATTTTACGGAGGGTTTTTTGTTTAACATAATTAAATGAACAAAACGATCTCTTATTTATGTTTATTTAGAAATAAGATTTTCTAGATCTGCGTTTCGTCTTTTTTCTATTTTTTACAATATTTTTTATTTTATTCTAACCTGAGGTAATTCTCTTGCTTGTGGAAAGCCATTTTTATCATATCGTTCGGTTTCCAACAGAGAAACTGCCTGCCATCCTTTTATAAAGAAACCCATGCCTTCTACCAGTTCGGAAACAGCGTTATTCCATTCTCCAAAATCAGGAAGTGTGGCTTTAAGCAGCAAAAACTCTTTCAGGTCGGAATCATGTAGACGAATTGTTTCTTCCAAAGCGTCTTCTTTAGATAGTTGATAATGATGTTGTAATACTTTTACCACATTAAAATGGATGTCTCCGCTCTCTTCATCCTTATGTAGCGACTGTGCATCATTAAAATAGCCGATAATTATGGTAGTAAGATAATATAATCTTTTAATAATAGGGTGTGAGTAAATATAATCAGGTAATGTGGTGCCGTTTTGGACTTCTATAGTTTCTACAAAAGCACAGATCATCAATGTTCTTACTCTTATATTAAGCAAATTACCTATCGAAGGATATATTTGATTTTCTTTATAAATTACTTCCATTTCCAGACCATCAAAATATTCGTTCAACGTATTAGCGAAACGTTCTATAGAAGTGGGAGGAATAAAATTCAAAAAACCTTCACGTATAGCAGCCAATTGATAGGCAAGTGGAATTTGAGAATCTTCCGGAGCTATATGCCCCTTCAATATGGCGATTGATTTCTTCTGAGCATTTCGAACTTCTTCCAGAGTTGCAATTTCATACATGTCATCATTATACATAGACCAAAGCATAAATCTTGCTAGAGGTATCAGCCTATCAAGGCTGGGAGTTTTAGGCCACCAGCGAGCAGACATATAACCTGTCCGGGTTCGTTTGTATTTTTCTTTTGTTGAAAGTGGAATTAAATCTTTCAGTTCACCGTCAATCCATTGATTGTTTGTAATGTCCTGTAACGCTTCAGCGAATGAACTGATTAGGTCGGGAAACGGATAAGTAAACCGTTCTTTGAGAATTGTTTTGATATTCATATTTTGAGTTTTTGGTTATTATGGCGTTTACCCAAAGTTAAAAAATTAAATAACATATAAATTAATACTACATAATCTTGCGACTTTTTAACCCCAAATAAATTTTCTATTTTTGTGAAATTCCTTATTTCAATGAAAAAAATTATCCTAATTGAAGACGAAACCAGTGTGGTATCCTTTATTAAGAAAGGATTGCAGGAAAGCGGCTATGAAATTTCCGTGGCTTTTGACGGGCCTACAGGAGTACAGCTCGTTCAGGCAAATGAGTTCGATTTGGTAATTCTGGATATTATGTTGCCGGGAATGAACGGGCTTGATGTCTGCAAAGAGATAAGGAAAACCAATCAGAATGTTCCTATTTTGTTTCTAACAGCATTGGGAAGCTCTGAAAATATTGTTCTTGGCTTGGAAAGCGGGGGCGATGATTATTTAGTTAAACCCTTTAAATTCATTGAGTTAGTGGCACGTGTGAAGTCCCTGCTGAGAAGAAGTAATAATGGAAATACTCCGGAAACCACAGAGCCTGAAACAGATAGTGAACACATTTTTCAGTTTTCAGACTTGATTTTAAATGATTACACCAAAAAGGTTACCCGTGTGGGCGAGGAAATTACATTGACTTCCACCGAGTATAAATTGCTTTTATATTTCCTGAATAATCCTGAAAAAGTGATTTCAAGAGCTGAAATTCTGGATGCAGTTTGGGGCGTGAATTATGAACTGGGAACCAATGTGGTGGATGTTTACGTGAATTATTTAAGAAAAAAATTAGACAATCAGGAAGATGATAAGCTGATTCATACAGTAATAGGAATGGGTTATGTATTAAAAAAATCTTAAGCATGTTTAATAAAGTTGTCACAAATCAAACCAAAACAATGGTGCTTCTTATGTTGGTTTTTACGGCCATCATATTGCTGTTCAGTGGATTGGTGTATTTTTCGATTGTCAACTTTTCTCACCAAAGATTTTATGAACTGTTGAAAATACGTACGGCAACGATCATTCAGATTGAAAAAAGCAAAGACGATCTTGATCTTCCCGAAAATTATATTCTGAATGGATTGAATGACGAAGAACTTCCGATGGAGCGCGACTATGTGTTTGCGGTTCCGACAGATTCTAATTTCAGTAAAATTTCCCAGGAAGTGCATATTCCGGATTATTTTTTTAAGAGTATAGTACGAAATGGTGAAGCAAATTATAATGATAAGGAGTTTTACTACATTGGGCAGACTTTCAAATATGATGATAAGGATTATATTGCCATAGCTTCCGCGAAAAATCATTATGTGGTTTATTATTTGGGCTTTTTGAAGCGAACTTTAATAACTTGTATCGTACTTTCGCTGTTCTTTAGTATGATTTTTTCTTTTTATTTATCTAAAACTTTATTTAAGCCAATTTTAAAAATTACAGGAAAAGTAAAAGAAATCAGCTCAGAAAACCTTCACTTAAGACTTGAATCCCAGCCGGATAATAAAGAATTAAATGAATTGGTTGATACTTTTAATGATATGTTGAACCGTATCGAAACCTCTTTTGAAACTCAAAACCACCTGATCGGAAATGTTTCCCATGAATTGAGAACGCCTCTCACCTCTATTATGGGTGAAGCGGACGTTGCGCTTTCCATCAGCAGAACCAACGATGAATACAAGGAAACTTTAGGAATTATTCTGGATGAAGCCGAAAAGCTGGATAAAAAAATCAATGCATTATTGATGATTGCCCAAACAGGTTTTGACGGTAAGATCCAGAAAATGGATAAAGTGAGAATTGATCAATTGCTTTGGGATGTTATCGAAACGCTGCGAAGAATTGATTCCAGGAATAATATCTATTTGGATATAAGCATGTTGCCCGATAATCCTAAAAAACTAAAGGTTCAGGGAAATGAACAGTTGCTGCATCTTGCGGTTACCAATATCGTTCAAAATGGATGTAAATATTCCAACTTTCAGCAGGTCAGGGTTTCTTTAGGCGCCACAGATACAGATGTTTACATTATTGTAAAAGATGCCGGAATCGGAATTCCTGAACAAGAAATGAATAAAATTTACGACCCTTTTTTCCGGGCGTCCAACACAAAAAATTACGAAGGCTACGGAATCGGACTTCCGTTGGCAAGAAACATTGTGAGAATGCATCATGGCGAATTGGTTGTAAGTTCTCATGAGAATCAAGGCACAACGGTACAGCTTCGTTTCCCGAATTTTTATACGACTCAGAACGAGGAAATAGTATAAAATCTAAATGCTTCAATATTAATTATCCTTAACAATTTTCTAATCTCATTTTAATCTCTTTAATTACATTTTAATTCCATTCCAAAGGGCTTCTAATGTGGTCATTTTAGTTTTGTATCATCAAAAATAGATAATAAACTAAATCTAAAAATATGACCAAAACAATTTTAATAGCCACAGATTATTCTCTTGAATCTTTAAACATTCTTAAAAAAGTATTAAGAGAAAAGGACGCCTCGGAAGATCAGAATCGGTACAATATTCTTCTGGTATCCGGATACGATATGGGAGATTCTATCAGAGATCTTTTGTTTAATACAAAAAGCATAATTTTTAATAAGCTCAGACCCGCTGAGTTTTGTGAGGCCTACGAAATAATCAGGAATAAATATCCTCATCTGATCAGCAAAATAATCTGTGACATCTTTACGGGTAGCTTCCAGCGAACATTTAATAATTATGTAAAAGCAGAAAATATTGATGAAGCTTATTATTCTTCATCCATAAAAAGCGAGGGTAAAGGAAAGTTTGACCTGATTCCTTACATCAAAAACTGTAAAGATCTTAAGTCTCATGAAATTTCTGTTGAGATTCGTGAAACCCTTCCGGAAAAGGGAATATTGGCCGAGATTTTTGTGGAAGCTTAATAAATTAAAAAAGATAAAATGTTAAGGAATTATAGTAACAGCAGGACGCTGGGAGACAACATCAGATTGGGGACGCTGACTGCCTTCACGGCGGGTACTATAAATATAGCTTCATTGTTGATATTTCTCTCTTTTACCTCAAACGTGACGGGACATTACGCTGTTTTGGCTGCGGAAATAAGCAAAGGCAACTGGTCGCAGGTTGTGATAGTAGGACTTTGGATTTTCCTTTTCTTCTTCGGAAGTTTTGTTTCGAATTTTATTGTTATTAATTTTAATAATAAAAGTAAATATTTCGCTCATGCAATGCCTTTAGTGCTGGAAATCGTTTGTTTGTTGTTTGTTGGAATGTACGGACAGCTGTATTACCGGAAAACATTGGAAGAAACGGAATATCTGGTTGCTTTAATGCTGTTCGCGACCGGTTTACAGAATGGTTTGACGGCAAGTATCTCAAACTTCTCTGTAAAAACCACCCACCTTACAGGAACTACCACCGATTTGGGAATTCTATTTTCTATGTTTACGCAAAAAAAGTTCAGGAAAAATGATGAACTTATCGGACGGGCAAAGCTTTTATCAAGCATTATGATCGCTTATGTTCTGGGCGCGGTTTTCTCTGGATTAACGTACTATTATCTGGAGTTCAGGGTTTTTTATGTCATCAGCTTGTGTTTGTTAGTCGTAATTGGATATGACGCGTATAAAATTCACATGAGACATTTCCATACGCAATACCGATACAGTAAAATTTATAAGAAACCGAATCTTATGGCTTATTTATATGATAAAATCCATGGAATTCCGGAAATAAAAGAAAAAAGACAAAATAAAAGGAAACTTATATTTGATGATTAAATATTAAAATAAATATCAGTATTAATTTTGTGTAAACTAGCTGTAAAACAGCCCTCACTTTTCAAAAGCAGAGGGCTGTTATTTTTTATGAAAAGATAATAACTCAATACCGACATTATTGGTTGTTTGAGCTTGTAAATTACTTTAATAAACGCTTATTAAATGTTTTTAGTTTTTTTAACTCGTTTTATGTTTTAAATAAAATTCGTTAATTGACAAATATTTTAATCTAAAGCGTAACTATTAATTTTAAGTAGTAAAATGACTTTAAAATGGCATGTATAAAAAGAAAGTAAAATTTTAAGAAAAGAATAAGAACTTTAATTATAGTTTATATTTTTATTCCCATTTGCTTTAGTTATTTTTGTAAGTTGATTTTCGTTTTTTTATGTCAGATATTATTCAGCTTTTACCGGATCATGTAGCCAACCAAATTGCGGCAGGGGAAGTGGTGCAGAGACCTGCATCCATTGTGAAAGAACTTTTGGAAAACGCAATTGATGCAGAAGCAACCAAGATTGAGCTGATTGTAAGAGATTCCGGCAAAAACCTGATTCAGGTAGTTGATGACGGAAAAGGAATGTCTGAAACGGATGCGAGAATGGCATTTGAAAGACATGCAACATCCAAAATCAGAGGAACGGAAGATATTTTCAAAATCGCCACAAAAGGCTTTCGTGGTGAGGCTTTGGCTTCCATTGCAGCAGTTGCTCAGGTAGAATTAAGGACAAAACGAAAAGATGCATCCATCGGGACAAATATCTATATTGAGGGTGGGGTTTTCCAGTTTCAGGACCCGATCCAGACAGCGGACGGTTCTAATTTTTTAGTTAAAAACCTTTTCTACAATGTTCCTGCAAGAAGAAAATTCCTTAAAAATAATAATATCGAGTTTAGGCACGTAATTGATGAGTTTCAACGTGTTGCATTGGCTCATGAAAATCTGGAATTTTCTTTATTTCATGATGATGAAGCCGTTTTCAGGTTGAGAAAAGGAAGCCAGATGCAGCGTATTGTAGATATTTTCGGCAGAAAATTACAGCCACAATTAATTCCGATAAAAGAAGATATTATCTGGTGCAAGCTTCATGGATTTGTTGCAAAACCGGAAGGTGCAAAAAAAACAAGAGGGGAACAGTTCCTTTTTGTCAACGGAAGATATTTTAAAAGCCCATATTTCAATAAAGCGGTTCAGGAAGCGTTTGAAGGATTGCTTTTACCCGGCTATATTCCTACTTTTTTTCTGTTTCTGGAGCTTGATCCTGAAAAAATTGATGTTAATATCCATCCACAAAAGACAGAGGTAAAGTTTGAAGATGAGCATCTTATCTTTGCTTTGCTGAGATCAACCATAAAAAGAGCTTTAGGGATTTATAATGTTGCCCCAAGCCTTGATTTTGAGCGGGATCCGCAACTGGACGAGATCATGCAGAAGACTTTTCCTAGCAAAGGGAACAGTGGTGTAACATTAAAAATGCCCGAAATCATTGTAGATAAAGACTACAACCCGTTTTTGGAAGAAAGAGGAGTAAAGCAGGCAGAAATTCAGAATCTTGCAGAAATGTATCATCAGAATATCGCCGCAGAACCTTCGAAAATCAACTTGTTTGAAGATGAGGATTTTGATGAAGATCTGATGAGGTTGCCCAACGGATATTGGCTCTTCAATAAAGGTGACAGAACGCTGATGCTGGATCTGGGAAGAATGCACAGGCTCGTAGTTTCGGAAAGCACGAAACCTTTGAAAAAGGGTACTACAAACAGCCACGCGTTGCTTTTCTCCCTGGAATATCACATGAACGAAATTGAGAAAAATAAATATAAATCAATCAAGAAATATCTTCCCGAACTGGGATTTGAGATGAGTATTGCTCATGAAAATGTACTGAGAATTGATGCCGTTCCGGAAGGACTGAAAGAAACACAGGTCATGAAGTTCCTTGAAAATCTTTTTGAAATCCTGGAATATAAGACTGAAGGAGAATTTTTGCAATTCTATCAGAATCAATGGAATAAAATGCAATCTAAATCCAGATTTGATTTTATCTATAAAAAAGATGCGGAACAGTTACTCAAAGATTTTACGGCATTAGGCTTCCCGGAGTTTTTACCGAACGGGAAAAGATGTTTTTTTGAGGTTCCTTTTAATGATTTTAAAAATAAGTTTTAAAAGATGTTTAATAATATACCACCAATTACGAGAAATATTATCATTATAAACGCTTTAGTATTTATTTTGACGTTTTTTATGATGCCACAGTTATATAATACGTTGTCCGGATTTTATCCATTTTCCCCCAATTTTAAATCATGGCAGATTATTACTCACATGTTTATGCATGGTGGATATATGCATATTATCTTTAATATGTTGACATTGTGGAGTTTCGGGCCAATTTTAGAACAAAGTTTAGGTGAAAAGAAATATCTGATCCTTTATTTTGCAAGTGGTTTGGGAGCGTTTTTATTGTTTAATCTGTGGAATTTTATTGAAGTTCAGCAAATCATTTCCGGGCTGGAAAGCTTAGGTTTGAATGCTGCTGAGATCTATCAGAAATCAGCAATTGATTATTCGGGAAATCTGAAAATTAGTGCGACAACACCCGAAGGTGTGGAACTGTCTCAAAAACTTTATGTTGCATTAAGAACACCAATGGTTGGAGCTTCCGGAGCAATCTTCGGAGTTGTAGCCGCTTTTGCAACGCTATACCCGGACTCAAAAATTGCGATGATGTTTATCCCAATTCCTATAAAGGTAAAATACCTGATGCCTGTAGTCATTTTAGTTTCTATATGGCTGGGTGTATCTGGAAATACAGGAGGAATTGCCCATTTGGCTCACGTTGGCGGAGCATTGGTAGGATGGCTATTGGCCCGGATTTGGAGAAAACATTTATACCGTTTTAATTAAAACCTTCCCGTGAAAATCGTTCGTCTCATACTTTTAATTTCACATTTAGGGATTTTCCTTCTTTTAGTCGGGATGTTACTGAATGCCTATATTCCACCGAAGGCTTTTCCATGGTTTAATCTGCTGTCTTTAGGATTCCCTGTTTTAATTTCGGCCTATATATTCCTGACACTTTTCTGGATTTTCAGTTGGAAAAAAAGGGCTTTTGTCTTCTTACTGTTGGGCTTATTGTTCTTTAATTCTGTCACCAGATGGGTTAATTATTCTTCTGATAAAAATGAAGTTCCTGATCTGAAAATTGTTTCCTTTAATGCTAAAAACGGCGGTTTTGGAGTAAAAAATATTGAATCCTATATTAACAGTCAGAATGCGGATATTGTATTGTTTCAGGAATATGGGGGAAATAAAAAATATCACTTTGAAGGACTAAAGGAAGGTCCGGAAAGCCCGATCATTACTATGTTTTCAAAGCACAAAGTTATTGATCATAAGCAACTTATTGAGAGCGATTATGAATATAATAATGCCTACGCAACTCAAACAGATATTGAAATAAAAGGAAAAACTTATCGCTTTATCAATATGTATCTCCAACCATTCAAATTTGAAAAAAAAATGGTAAAACTGGATGGCAACAGTGAGGAAGATAAACAAAAAGTAAAAGATGTTGTGAAAAGGCTGATTCCTACTTTTAAAATGCATCAGGAACAAATTGTGGAAATCAGAAAAAGTATAGAAGATTCACCATATCCTGTAATTCTGGCGGGCGATTTCAACTCAGTTCCGAATTCTTATGAATATTATCACTTGGTTAAGGGGTTGCAGGATGCCTTTGTAGTAGCGGGAAACGGAAGCGCAACAAGTTTTCACGATTATAAATTTCCTATAAGAATTGACTATGTTTTTACCTCAAAATCAATTCAGCCGCTTAGTTATAAAGTGGACCGGTCTGTGAAGCTTTCCGATCATTATCCAGTAATTACAACCTTTAAATTAGAAAGGTAAATCACAAAAAAGATTAAAATTTTAAATGTGGTAGGGTTTTTGATAAAAATTTGTGGTACCCTTTACATTGTTTTCATGAAATTACACCAGATGTTGCTGTTCACTCATATTGCTGTTGCTGTTTTACTTTTATGCACGTTGGGAAATGCGTGGATTCCGCCCAATCTTATTGGTAATCTTAACCTTCTTTCCTTAGGATTTCCTTATCTGATTACGATATATATTTTGTTGACACTGGTTTGGGTTTTCAAAAGAAAGAAAATTGCTATTGCCTTTGTTTTAGGGATATTTTTATTCTATAATCCTATCAGACGTTGGGTAAATTTCTCTCCGAAAACAGAAAATTTAAAATCAATTCGAGATATTAAAGTATTGACTTTCAATGTTAAATATGGTGATTTTGGCTGGGAGAAGGTAAAGAAATATATTCATGATCAGGATGCCGATATTATTTTGGTTCAGGAAAGAGATACCAATCGGTTACTGAGACAGGATATGGTAAAATATCCCTCGGTTATTTTAAAAACAAAACATAAGATTGTAAGACAGGAAGAGCTTATTACTGATAAATCCAGAGGAAATTCTTTTTATGCCGATGTTGATATTAACGGAAAGATTATCAGGATTGTAAATGTTTACCTGGAACCTTTCAGGCTGCACAAATCCATGCTTAAATTCGACGGATTGGGAAAGGAGGGCAGCAAGATCAATACACTGCTTTCACACATGCTTCCGACTTTTAAGGCTCATGAAAATCAAATAAAAATGATTAGGAAAGCGATTGATCTTTCACCTTATCCGGTGATTTTGGCGGGAGATTTCAACTCAGTTCCGAATTCTTATGAATATTATAGTCTCGGAAAAGATCTTCAGGATGCTTTTTTGGCGGCTGGAAACGGAAGTTCTTCAAGCTTTCATGATTATAAAGTTCCTTTGAGAATTGATTATATTTTTAGTTCAAAATCAATTATTCCTTTAAGCTATAAGGTGGATAATTCTGTACAATTATCAGATCACTATCCTGTAATTGCAGAATTTCTGCTAAATTAGTTCCATGAAAAATTTACTTTTTGCGGGTTTTACTTTTGGGATATTAATGATTTCGTGTTCCAAAAAAGAACCGGCAGATTTTTATCCAACCGACAGTGCAAAAGCAAGTTATGATACTGCAGCTGTAGATTCTTTTTCTGCAGGTGCTACTTCTATTGATGTTGTCCGGCAAATCAGGATGTCTTCTCAAAAATATCAAGATTCTTTAAAAGAGGCTTTAAGGCTTCAGGAGGAAGAGAAAAAATTAAAGGAAGAACTGGAAAAAGAAAACAAAAAAAAAGCGGAAGACGAGAAAAAGCAAAAAAACACTGAAACTCCGGTAACATCTGAAGCAAAAACAGAATAATATTTTAAGACAGATTACGTTTTTAAGAAAAGAATTATAAATATGAAAAAAAACATTTTATCAGCAGTATTGATTGCTGCTTTGGTTGTATCATGTACAAAGTCTACTACCAAGACTGAAAAAGTTGAAAATCCTGACGGATCAGTAACAACCACAACGACAACGGTTTCCGGAAGCGGAATTGCTGTTGATACTTTGAAAATAAATCAGGCAAAAGAAAATGCCCAGACAAAAATTGACGAAGCAGGAAATAAAATTGACGATGCTGCTCAGAAAGCGAAAAATCAGATTGATGAAACTGCAGACAAAACAAAAGCCGATCTTCATAAAGCGGGACAGGATATAAAAACCGAAGCTGATAAAGTAGGAAAAGATGCTAAAGAAGCCGCAAAAAAAGGTGCTTCCAAAGTTGAAGAAGCTGCTAAAAAAATAAAAGAAGATTTAAGTAAATAAAAAAGAAAACCGCAGAACATTCTGCGGTTTCTTTATTTATTCAATTCCAATAAAGGATCAATATATTCTCTGTCGTTGCTCAATCTCGGAACTTTATTTTGTCCGCCGAGCTTTCCTTTGGATTCCAGCCAGTGATAAAATAATTTTTCTTTTGCAATATGAACAATAGGTCTTTTCAAAGTCATATTGTTGTAGCGTTTCGCTTCATAATCAGAGTTGATCGCCTTTAGGTGCTGGTCGAAGACGTCAATAAAACGGTCCAGATTGTCCGGTTCTTTGCAGAATTCAAAAATCCACTCATGAGCCCCACCTTCATTTTCTTTCATGAAAACCGGAGCTCCCGTAAAGTCGGAAACAGCGGCATTGGTTTCTTCACAAGCTTTGGAAAGTGCAGATTCTACATTCGTGATCATCAGTTCCTCGCCAAAAGCATTGATATAATGTTTTGTTCTTCCCGTTATTTTTATTCTGAAAGGGTTCGTTGAGGTAAAAACTACAGTATCACCAATTAAATATCTCCACAAACCGCCATTGGTTGTAATAACCATGGCGTAATTTTTCCCTATTTCCACATCTTCCAAGCTCACCACTTTCGGATTTGAAAAATGGAACTGATCCATCGGAATAAATTCGTAAAAGATCCCGTAATCCAGCATCAGCAGCATTTCATCACTATCCGATCTGTCTTGAATTCCGAAAAAGCCTTCGGAAGCATTATAAATTTCGTAGTAATTGATATTTTTCCCAATTATATTCTTGTATTGTTCTCTGTAAGGTTTAAAGCTGATTCCGCCATGAAAAAATACCTCAAGATTTGGCCACAATTCTGAAATATTTTTAACATCGGTTTCATTGATTACTCTTTGTAAAAGCACCATCATCCAGCTCGGAACGCCCAAAATACTTCCTACATCTTCATTTTTCACCTCAGACGTAATGGCTTTCAGTTTGCTTTCCCATTCTCCCATTAAAGAAACTTTTTTGCTGGGAGTGGTTGTAATTTCTACCCAAAACGGAAGATTATCAATTAAAATAGCTGATAAATCGCCAAATTTTGTATTAAAATCCGCATACAATTCTGAGCTTCCTCCCAAACGAAGGTTTTTATTGGTGAAAAGCTGATTTTCCGGGTGATTATTGGCATAAATGGAAACCATGTCTTTCCCTGCCTTCATGTGGCAATATTCCAGGCTTTCTGTAGAAATCGGGATGAATTTGCTTTTTGCATTCGTCGTTCCTGATGATTTCGCAAAATGTTTGATATAGCCCGGCCAGCTTACATCTTTTTGGCCTTGTCTGGCCTTTTCAATATAGGGTTCCATTTCTTCATACGTTACAATCGGGACTTTATTTTTAAAATCCTGATAACTCGAGATAGAATTAAAACCATATTTCTTGCCGTACTCTGTATCTTCGGCATGGAATAATTGGGAAAATAATATACCATTTTGCGTTTCAATGGGATGATCCATGAAATTCTGAATCTGATCTATCCTTTGACGGATAAACCAATTGACCACAGTATTGAAAAGTGCTTTCGTCGCCATTACAACAAATATAATAATAATTGGATTTTCTAAGAATTTTTTATTGTGTTAAATAAAAATTAAAACTCTTTTATTCTTTTCCATTTTAATTTGCCTTATAAACTTCGTATATATCTTAACATTTAAATAAACGACTGCAACCCTAGCCCCGATTGCAGCGGCATCCTTTTTGGGTGCGGCGACGCGAAGCGAGCCGTAACCAAAAAGATATAGTGAAAAGCGGGAAAAAGCTCCAAATAAAAAACCGCTACAAGATTGTAACGGTTCTATATTTAAGTTTAATTATTTCTTAGCAATACTCATCATAAGCAGCCTGAAGGTTTGCAGCGATTGCTCCTGCAGGATTACCTTCAATGTGATGTCTTTCCAGCATGTGAACCAATTCTCCGTCCTTGAAAAGTGCTACACAAGGAGAGCTTGGAGGAAATGGAGCAAGGTGTTTTCTGGCTTCTGCTACGGCTTCAGTATCAAAACCTGCGAAAACAGTTGTTAAATGATCAGGCTTTTTATCTCCCGTTAAAGAGTAAACAACTCCCGGTCTTGCCGCGCCAGCTGCACAACCGCACACGGAATTGATCACCAATAGCGTGGTTCCTGATTGTTTTAATGCGTCTTCTACCTGTGTTGGTGTTGTTAAGTCTTCAAAACCTTTATCTGTAAGTTCAGCCTTCATAGGCATTACTAAATCTTGTGGATACATATTTTTGTTTTTTAATCAATTACAAATTTAAGCATTTCTTTACTTTCCTTCAATATATAAAAACTATTAGTGCTTTTGTTAAATAAATGGTATTGAATATGAATTGTTTAAGAATTTATTGTTTTAAGTAAATTTATTTCGTTAATATTTAAATATTTTTATTAAATTTGAAATGATTCTGAAAACAAACGACCATGAAAAAACTTTTATCCAATTCCCTCAATCGTGTTGAAATATTCAATTCTGTTTGAGATGGATACGATCAATTAAATTTACACTAATAAAAATGAAGCCCGAAACGAAAGTTTCGGGCTTCTTTAATCAAATCGATATGCAAAGGTTGAATATCCTTGTAAAATGGTTGCTGGTTTTGGTTGCTAGTTAAAACTATCAACTAAATGTCTGTCAACAAACAACTAAGAAAGCAGCTTTTTTGCCATCTCGGAAATACTTTTCCCGTCAGATTTTCCGGCTAATGTTTTTGATGCTACTCCCATTACCTTTCCTAAATCTTTCATAGATTCAGCACCGGTTTCAGCGATAATATTTTTCATTTCTGCTTCCAGCTCTTCTGAAGAAAGCTGTTTTGGTAAGAACTCTTCAATGATTTTCATCTGAGCTTCTTCCACTTCCGCAAGGTCATTTCTTCCCTGTGCGGCAAACTGGTCGTAAGAATCCTTACGTTGTTTTACCATTCTCTGGAGAATAGCAATTTCCTGTTCTGCCGAAACTTCTGCTCCTCTAGCTTCTGTTTTCAGCAATAATATCTGAGATTTTACAGCACGAAGAGAATCCAAAGCAACTTTGTCTTTAGCTCTCATTGCTGTTTTTATAGCTTCGCTTATTGTATTTTCTAAACTCATGGTTTGGGCTTTAGGCTTTGGGCAGTAAGCAATAGGCTTTAATAACTTCCGATTTGAAAAGCTTATAGCTTACTGCTTACAGCATTTTAATCTACATCTTTATTTAAAAATCTGTTCTCTCTTACCTGCATAGAGCCGTTATTATCAGACAGATACGTGTTGATATTCTGGTCTGAAGCGTTGGTTCCTTCAATAGAGATATTCTTTCTTTTGAAGGCAGGAACAGATTCAAATTCGCTTGAGCTGTCAAAGCTTTGATAACGCGAATTGAATTCTTTTAATTTATTTCTTCTCTCAATTACTTTGTCCTGATCAACTGTTTTATTCACAAACGTGAATTCCGATTCTGTAACATTAGGAACTTCAGTTTCTGTTTTTTCTTCAACAACCGGCAGAACTTCAGCTTTTGGCTCTTCTTTTAAATTTTGAAAGAAATGCTCAACTTTTTGAAGAGGCTCTTCAGTTAATTGATTCACCTCGTTAGAAGAAGAAAACTCTGCTTTTGGCTGTCCGAAATCAGATTTTGGTTCGTTCTTGATCGGCTCATTCACAAAGAAGCTGAATTCAACAGGTTTGTTATCGGAAAAAGTATTGCTCGAAGTATTTGTATGAGACTCTTCTTTTTTCTGTTCAAAATCAAATTTAAAAGATTCTATTTCCAAATCATTCGGATCTTCTGCTTCTTCATCTAAAGAAAATAAGTTGAAAGACTCTTCTTCTTCCTCATTTCTCCAGCTCTGAGCCGGGTTGTCAACTGTATCTTCTTCTTTATCAAAGAATTTGATTTCAGATTTTACAATTTCTTCCTCAATAATCATTTTTTTTTCAACAGATGCAGCATTGAACTGCGGAGCGTCATTATCTTCGTCATCTAATCTGAAAAGGCTTTTTCCTCCAAAATCGTGAGTAGGTTCAGAAGTTATATCTCTTTCTTCTCTAGTTTTAAAAGGTGATTCCTTTGGTACATCAAAACTATCATTTAAGCTGATCTTAATTTTTTCCGCAGGTCCTGAAAATTTTTTATTATCATTTGAAAAACCTGTAGCAATCACAAGAACGCTCACAGAATCTCCCAATTCCTCATCAGCACCAACCCCAAAAATAATGTCCGCCGTATTACCAGCTTCTTTCTGGATATGATCCATGATAACACCGATTTCGTCCATCGTTACCTCTTCCGCACCGCTTCTGATCAACAACAGGACGTTTTTCGCGCCTGTAATTTTGTTGTCGTTCAACAATGGGGAATCCAATGCTTTTTTCACCGCTTCTTCCGCTTTATTTTCACCTGAAGCAATTCCTGTAGACATTAATGCCGTACCGGAATTTTGAAGCACAGATTTAGCATCTCTAAAGTCAATATTTACATCAAAATAACCGGTAATAACCTCCGCCATCCCTTTTGCGGCGTTGGTCAATACTTCATCGGCTTTTGAGAATCCCTGCTTGAATCCAAGGTTTCCGAACTGCTGTCTTAATTTATCATTATTAATAACAATTAAAGAATCAACATTATTTCTTAATTTTTCAAGACCGTTTTCTGCCTGCTCGAGCCTTCTTTTACCTTCAAAGTTGAAAGGAACGGTAACGATTCCCACCGTAAGAATTCCCATGTCTTTGGCTACTTTTGCAATAACGGGAGCAGCACCGGTTCCTGTACCACCACCCATTCCGGCAGTAATGAAAACCATTTTGGTGTTTTGCCCCATCGCAGCTTTGATGTCTTCAATGCTTTCGATAGCAGATTTTTCACCTACTTCCGGATCAGCACCTGCACCAAGACCTTCGGTAATGGTAGTTCCCAACTGTACTTTGTTGGCAACCGGGTTATTATCTAATGTTTGAGCGTCTGTATTGCAAATCACGAAGTCAACGCCGTGAATTCCTTTTTCATACATGTGTTTCAGCGCGTTGTTTCCACCGCCACCAACACCGATTACTTTTATTATTGATGAATTTCCTTTTGGTAAATCAAATGAAAACCCCTGAGTTCCTAAATTTTCCATAACTATACTTTTTTATAATTATAATTGATAATTGATTTGATGATAATTGATAAGGAAAAGATCATTTATCGCTTATCATTCATCATTTATAATTTACTCTACTTCTTCGAAGAATTTTTTTACTTTTTCCATAAGCGACTGTCCGAAAGTCAGTTTTGCCGCTCTTTTTTCCTGCTGTTCCTGGGCAGTTTCCTGCTGTTGAATCTGTTCTGCCATTGTTACCGCTTGTTGTGCAGTTTCGGCCGGAGTTGCTGCAGTATCAACTTTTGGTTGTGGCTGAGTTTGCTCCTGAACGGGTTCTTCAACATCAGCAGTCTGTTTTTTATCCCTGATTTTTAAACTTTCCATTAATAATCCAATAGAAGTTGCAAATTCGGGACCTTTCAGATATTGGTTTTTGTCGTTGGCGATATATTCGTTCGCAAAACCGATTCTGCTGTCGAAACCTGTCGTATAATTGGCCAGCTGTCGAAGGTGTTTCAAATTTGAACCACCACCTGTCAGAACAATTCCTGCAATCAGTTTTTTCTTTTGTTCGAAGGCGCCGTAGGCTTTTAATTCCGTATTTACCATTTCTAAAATTTCCTCCACTCTCGCATTGATAATCTGTGCTAAAGTTTTTAATGAAATTTCTTTATCGGGTCTTCCGTGAAGTCCGGGAATCGTTACGTATGTGCTGTCTTTTTCCAATTCAGGAACTGCAGAACCGAACTTAACCTTTAATTGCTCGGCATGCTTTTCAATAATTGAACAGCCTTCTTTAATATCTTCAGTAATAATTCCACCTCCATAAGGAATTACACAGGTATGACGAATAATATTGTCTTTAAAAATAGCAATATCCGTTGTACCACCACCGATGTCTACGATGGCAACTCCCGCTTCTTTTTCTTCTTTTGTAAGAACTGCCTCAGAAGACGCCAAAGGTTCCAGCGTAAGGGCTTCCATCTCCAATCCTGCTTCACGAACGCATCTTGCGATGTTTCGGATGCTCCCCATCTGGCCTACTACAACATGGAAATTAGCTTCTAAACGTTTTCCGTGCATCCCGACAGGCTCCTGAATTTCACCTTCGGAATCCACCTTATATTCTTGAGGAAGTACATGGATAATTTCTTCTCCAGGAAGCATGACCAGTTTCTTGACTTGATCTTTCAGTGCTTCAATGTCATCATCTGTAATGAATTTATCCGGATGTTCACGCATAATATAATCGGAGTGCTGCAGGGAACGGATGTGTTTCCCGGCAATCCCCACCGTTACTTTACGGATAGGAACTCCTGCGCTGGACTGTGCTTCAGACACGGCAGCTTTGATTGAATTAATGGTTTGTGAAATATTATTCACAATACCTTTGTGAACCCCAAGACTTTTGGCCTTACCAACACCGAGAACTTCTATCTTCCCGTGTGCATTCCTCCTTCCGACAATCGCGACAATCTTCGTTGTCCCGATGTCCAGACCTACTGAATACTCTTGATTTTCCATTGTGTATATCGATTTGATTTTTTTATTCTATTTTAACTTTGGCTTTTGTTTTCGGCTTTGCGGCCGTTGTTTTTTTCTCCGTTTTCTTTGGCTTGGCCGTTGTTTTCGGCTTTGTGCTTACTTTCGGTTTTGATGAAGCAGATGCCAGTTTTTTTGTTTCTTTTTTTACTGCTACCTTTTTGGGTTTGGCTTCTGTTTTTTTAGCGGTTGCTTTAACAGTTGCCGAAATGGGAACTTTCGCCAGTTCTTTGTTTCCAGCTTTTAAAATACTGTCGTTTTCTTTAAAATAAGGATTCAGGGTTGTTACAATCTGGTTTTGGTATTTCACGGAAACCATGCTGTATTTTTGCGGATCCTGATAAACAAGATATTTTTCCACAAATGTTTTGAAACCTTTTACTTTAAAATCAATATTCTCCAGATCCCCGATTTCCACTTTATAATTTCCTTCGCTTGTCAGAAGATTATAATCTCCGTTATCTTTTGAAATTCCTATAAAATATTTCTTACTGAAATCATCTTTATCAATTTTCCCGACCAATTCCGCCAGTTTTTCATACTCATCTTTCTTCACATTTCCTGTCACGAGCATGCAAGGGTGAGAATAGGTTTTTGAAATAGGAAACTCGGTTCCTTTTTCATCCACATAAAAATCTCTTCCGTCTTTATTTAACCTGAAAACCGGAACTCTTTGCTTAATATCCAAATTTAATTTTCCATTTAAATTTAAATAAACATTAGCGCTGTCAACAGCCGGAAGATCATTAATTTTCTTCTCCAGAGCCGGAATATTCAGGTCGCCGACTTTCCCTGAAGGGTTTTCTTTTTTTACAATTTCCCGGATATCTTTTTCGTCAACAAAATATACCTGAGCTTTTTCATTCATTTTTACAGAAATTTTATTGTCCGTAATCTTCTGGCCGCTGAATTTCTTCAAAGAGAAACTCAATAGGAACCCAAGAAGGATTACTGTGATAGCAATTTTTAATATTCTGTATTTATTTTTCATTTTTATTTTAAGCTTTTTGACGCTATGCTCGCAAGGTTTTATTTTAATTATTATCTATTATTTTTTGTTCGCAAAGGCGTTTCACTCAGCAAATGATAACTGAAAATATTTTGCAATTTTAGTTTTATACTTGCGTATGTAATATTTATCCAGCTTTTGTTTTTATAATTTGTTTACTGCTCTTTTTACTCCGTCTTTAAATAAGGTGGAATGAAAATTTAAAATCATTCCCAATTTCATTTCTGTAACTCTTAAATAATTAAGAAGCTGAAAAAAATGATATTTATTAATTTCCGGAACTGCTTTTATTTCTATAATTACTTTATTTTCAATCAATAAATCTACTCTAAATGCTTTCTCAATTATCAAACCTTCATAATTGATACTAATATCTTTTTGGTTTTCAACCTTGAGTCCACTATTTGTTAATTCATGTATTAAACATTGTTCATAAACATTTTCATAGAGCCCGATTCCGAGTTTACGATGCACTTTCATCCCTGCATCAAAAACTACATTTGATATTTCATTTTCTGTCATATTGTGTTTTTAATTACTCTTAAATGATATTTTCAGTTATCATTTGCTGAGTGAAACGCCCTTGCGAACGAAAAATATACAGTATTTATAAATTTTCGTCGCGCTCGTCGCGTTAATTTATTTATAAATCATTCCTCATCCATTCACAAATAGGATCATACAGCGTATCAATATTCCCTGCGCCCACTGTGAGAAGGATATCAAACTCCTTTTCTTTTATTTTATTGAAAGCATCATTTAATGTTGATACTTCTTTTTTATGCAATGTTACTTTATCCAACAGCCAACTTGAAGTAATTCCTTCAAAATTTTCCTGAAGCTCTCTTGCCGGATAAATATCAAGCAAAATCAGCTCATCGGAATTGTTTAAACTTTCTGCAAATCCATCTGCAAAATCTCTTGTTCTGCTGAACAAATGTGGCTGGAAAACCACCAATAATTTTTTCTCAGGGTAAAAAGTTTTGATTGAGCTTACCACAGCATTAATTTCTGTTGGGTGATGAGCATAATCGTCGATATAAATTTTACCGTTTTTGTATCTGTGTTTCGTATATCTTCTTTTAATTCCTTTAAAATTGGCGATCGCTTTCTTTAAAGTTTCAAAATCTACTCCAAGATTGTTTAAAATAGCCAATGCAACAGTCGCATTTTCCACATTGTGAATTCCCGGAACTTCCCAGATAAAATCTTTCACGGTTTCAGTCGGAGTGTGGAAATCAAAATAGATTTTGTCATTCTCCATTCGAAGGTTATCTGAATAATAATCAGCAACTTCATTCACGGCATACGTCAGATGAGGTCTTCCGATTTCAATTCCTTTTCTTACAAAAAGTTGTTTGTCATCCGGAACTAAAGCCGCAAATTGTCTGAAGCCTTCTTCAATGGTATTTTTATCTCCATAAATATCCAAATGATCTGCATCCGTGGACGTTATCACTGCCCAATCCGGGGAAAGGTTCAGGAAACTTCTGTCATATTCATCTGCCTCAACCACTGAATATTGTGAACCATTGTACAGAAAATTCGATTTAAAATTCTCAGAAATTCCTCCAAGAAAACATGAGAAAGGTAAATCTGCTTCTTTACATAAATGAGAAACCAGGGTGGATGTTGTTGTTTTTCCGTGGGTTCCGGCAACAGCGATGCAATCTGAATTTTCTGTAATTAAACCTAAAACTTTTGCGCGTTTCAACACTTCAAACTGGTTTTCATTAAAATAATCTAAAATCCCCAGTTTTTTAATCGCTGGAGTGTAGATCACCAATGTATTTTCCTTCTGAAGAGAAGCGATTTTTTCATCAATAAGATCTTCAAAAACAATATCAATTCCCTCGTTCATTAAAGCCGTCGTCAATTTGGTGTTGGTTTTATCGTAGCCCAAAACTTTCTTGCCCGAAGCATGGAAATAGCGCGCCAAAGCACTCATCCCGATACCACCGATCCCAACGAAGTAAAAAATTTGATATGTTTCTAAAACTTTCATTTTCAATTATTGTAATATTTGCTGTTCTTTATCTAATTTCAGAGCATCCCCTACGTATAAACTAAATTCTGAAAGAGAGTCTTCAAAAGATTCATAAGTAAATCCATGTTTTATCCAAAAAGCATATTCAAACATGACTTTCTTTTTTTCTTCTACATATATTGTTTTAACAATAGGTACCACATCATTGGCTTTCTCTAAATAGTCTCTAATCTTATCCTTACTTGCAGAGGTATTTACAAGAATATTAGTAGAGTAATATATTGCCTGTTTTTGAACATCAATATCCAGAAAAACATAAGTATTGTTTTTCGTTTTTACCTCAATATATTGAGGAGCTTCTTCCAAAATGGTATATCCTTTACCTTTAAGGTAAGAAGCTATAGCAGAAATCTTAATATCTGCAGGCTTTACAAGAGTTTGTGCGGTCCATAGATTGGCAAAAAAGCCAACCAGGAGTAATATTAAAAATTTTGTTTTCATATTCATTGAGGTTATTAGTTCTTTATATTTTATTCAAAATTTCATTTACAATCTCTTTTGCGGCATTAGGCTTGGCAAAATATTTCAGATTTTCAGACATTTCTTTTCTTGCACTTTCGTTTTCGCAGATTTCTGAAAGAGTATCCCAGAATTTTTCCTGCATTTCAGAGTCTTTTACCATTTTGGCTGCGTTTTTTTCAACGAGATTCATGGCATTTTTTGTTTGATGATCTTCCGCTGCAAAAGGGAAGGGTACCAATAACACGGGCTTCTGAGCTACCGCCAACTCTGAAATGGCGATTGCACCTGCTCTGGAAACAATCACGTCAGCTGCAGAATAAGCTGTTTCCATGTCTTTTATGAATTCCTTCAATTGAATGGAAGCTGGAAGCTGGAGGTTGGAAGATAATTCGTTATAATCCAACTTTCCGGTCTGCCAGATCAATTGATAACCTTTTTCTTTTAGTTTATCTAAATTTTCTTTCCAACCGTTATTTAATGTTCTTGAACCTAAAGATCCACCGACAGATAAAATTGTCAGTTTATCTTTATCCAATCCCATTTTTTCTTTTGCCGAAGCTGTTTCCTGTATTCCTGATACGATATTCTCACGAATCGGATTTCCTAGAAACTTTATTTTTTCAGTCGGGAAGCCGTCCACTTTCGGGTAGGCTGTAAACACGGCTTTTGCTTTTTTGCTTAAAATTTTATTCGTTACGCCTGCATGAGCATTCTGTTCCTGAATAAAAATTGGAATTCCCAATTTACTTGCTTCATACAAAGCCGGCCCGCTTGCGAAACCGCCTGTTCCCACCGCAAAATCCGGAGCGAAATTTTTAATAATTCTTTTAGATTTAGATAAACTTTTTAAAATTTTAAAAGGCAAACCTAAATTCGACAACATATTTCCTCTGTCGATTCCAGCGATATCAATTCCTTCAATTTTATAACCAGCCTGCGGAACTTTCTCCATTTCCATTTTTCCGTTGGCTCCAATGAACAAAAATTCTGCGTCAGGAAATCTTTTCTTGATCTCATCTGCAATAGCGATGGCTGGGAAGATGTGACCTCCTGTTCCTCCGCCGGATAGTAAAACGCGGATGGCTTTTGGCTTTTGGCTATTGGCTGATTGATTGTTCATTTTTTAAGTCTTTATTCTTTTATCTTTATTCTCGCTCTAAGCAATATCATTTATTTCTGCTACACTTTGTTTTTTGCCCATTCCTTCTTCATCGTAAATCTGGATTCTTGAGCTTATATTTAAAATAATTCCCAACTGCAAATAGGTAACCAACATTGAAGTTCCTCCATAGCTTATCAATGGCAGCGGTTGCCCCGTAACGGGAATCAAATTCACTGCAACGGCAATATTTACAGAAAGCTGTATAAAAATCATCACACCGAGACTGAGAACGAGTAAGGACCCAAAAAAGGCGGGCATCTTGCTGGCTATCATTACGATACGAATCATCATAATTAAATAGAGACTGATGAGGAAAGCAGCTCCGATAACTCCATATTCTTCCACAATTACTGCAAAAATAAAATCGGATGCAGACTGCGGAAGCATTTGTTTTAAGGCACTTTTCCCTGGCCCCATTCCGGTAATTCCACCGTGAACGATGGCTGCTTTTGCCTGCATTACCTGATAATTTTTCGCTTTTACACTTTCATCATCTACATCGGCTGTCTTGGCCTTGCTTGACGTGAAGGTCTCGATACGGCTCATCCATGTGTGAACACGGTTTCCGCCAATCATATTTGTATTTAAAGCAATTAATAAAAACAAAACAATCGCAACAAATGAAGTGGAAATGAACCCTGCAATGTATTTCCAGTGCAGTTGTCCTATAATTAAAACAACCACGGAAACCATTAAAATCATTAAAGCCGTAGAACCGTTATCTTTCGCCACCAATACAAAAACCAGTAAAATAGGCCCGAAAATGTACATAATGTTCTCAATCGGAAGCCTTTCGCGGGTAATTTTCTTGGTTAAATATCGACACAGATAAATAATCAACATTAAAAATGCAAACGATGATGGCTGAAATGAGATCGGTGTTCCAGGGATTTTTAACCATCTGGAAGCACTTGCCCCGTCGATTGTCTGTCCTGTGAACATGGTGATAATCAATAGAACTACCATTAATCCGAGCAAAATACTGCTGAGCTTTCCGATGTACTCATATTTTACCATTCCCACAATCCTCATGATTGCCAATCCTAAGACTACAAAAAACATATGCTTGATAACGTGACCAGTTGTAGTCCCGTTATTTACGATATATTCCAGATTCGAACTTGCTGAATATACAGGGAAAATAGAGAAAATGGAGATCACAAGAATGACCATCCAAAGTACTTTATCGCCCTTCAGGAATTCAAATCTGTTGTCTGTGTCTTGTTCGTTCATATGTACTGCTATTGGCTTTTGGCTAATTGCCGTTGGCTTTTAATACCTGCTCTTTAAACTGACGGCCTCTGTCTTCATAGCTTTTGAATAAATCAAAACTAGCGCAACATGGAGAGAGTAAAACGGTATCTCCTTTTTTTGCCAAAGATTTTGAAATCTTCACTGCATCTGCCATGCTTGAGGTGTCATAAATAAATTCTTTCTTATCCTTAAAGAAGCTTATAATCTTTTGATTGTCAATTCCTAAGCATACAATTGCTTTTGCTTTCTTTTTAACTAAATCCTCAATTTCGGTATAGTCATTTCCTTTATCCAAACCTCCGACAATCCAAACGGTCGGGTTTTTCATGCTTTCTAAAGCATAATACGTTGCATTAACGTTGGTTGCCTTGCTGTCGTTGATGTATTTTACCCCATCAATTTCAGTTACAAACTCCAATCTGTGTTCAACTGCCTGGAAAGTCATTAATGAATTTCTGATGCTTTCATTATTGATTTCCAATATTTTACCGGCGATTGAAGCGGCTAAGCTGTTGGCAACGTTATGGTTTCCTAAAAGTGACAATTCTTCAATTTTCATGGAGAAATCATCTTTTAATTTTACCTCAATTTTATCTTCATTAATAAAACCTCCTTCAGACAGTTTATCTTTTGTTGAAAAAGGGATCATTTTCGCTTTTATTTCTAGTTTTTCCAGCAGATTTTTACTCATTTCATCATCTTTATTGTAGATGAAAAAATTGTCATTCTCCTGGTTTTCAGTAATTCTGAATTTTGCTAAGGCATATTCTTCATAATTGTAATTGTACTGATCCAAATGATCCTGGGACAAATTCAACAATAAAGAAATATATGGTCTAAAGTTTTGAATATCATCTAGTTGGAAAGAACTTACTTCCAATACATAATATTCATGTATTTCATCGGCAACCTGTTTTGCAAAGCTGTATCCGATGTTTCCGCCTAAGCCTACATTCAATCCGTCGTTTTTCAGGATGTAGTAGATTAAAGACGTGGTCGTTGTTTTTCCGTTGCTTCCGGTGATCGCAATGATTTTTGCATTGGTAAATTCCGAAGCAAATTCAATTTCAGAAGAAAGCCTGATGCCTTTTTCGTGAATTTTATTAATAATTTCTGCCTTTTTCGGAATTCCCGGGCTCTTTACAATCCAGTCTGCATTTAGAATCCTTTCTTCATTGTGATTTTCCTCTTCAAAATCAATTTCATTGTCTACAAGAAACTGCTTATAGTTATCCTTAATGGCTCCCTTGTCCGAAAGAAAAACTTCCAGACCTTGTTTTTTAGCCAAATAAGCAGCTCCGCAACCACTTTCGCCCCCTCCTAAAACAACTATTTTCATTCTTTTTTGCTTTATGCTTTATGCAGTAAGCTTTAAGCCCGATGCTTATTGCCCACAGCTTGCAGCTGATTTATCTCATCTTCAATGTAATGAGACATACAATCGCCAGAACTACACCGATAATTATCATTCTGTTGACGATTTTACTTTCGTGGAAACCGCCCTTCTGATAGTGGTGATGCAATGGTGACATTCTAAATAATCTATTGTTTTGGGCATATTCCAGCCCGAATTTTTTCTTTCTGTATTTGAAAACCACTACCTGAAGCATTACGGATAAGTTTTCAATTAAAAATATTCCGCATAATACAGGAATCAGTAATTCTTTTCTTAAAATAATCGCTAAAACTGCAATTACTCCTCCCAACATCAAACTTCCCGTATCGCCCATGAATACCTGCGCCGGATACGTATTGTACCAGAAAAATCCGATAACGGCACCTACCATTGCGACGGCAAAAATGGTGGTTTCACCCATATTCGGGAGGAACATTATGTTAAGATAATCTGCAAAAATGATGTTTCCTGAGAGATAGGCAAAAAGTGCCAGAACAAGTAGTATGACGGCACTTGTTCCTGCTGCGAGGCCATCGATTCCATCCGTAATATTGGCTCCGTTTGAAACGGCTGTTACGATAAAAATAACGATCGGGATAAAAACGATCCATGCCCATTCGTGAGCATCTTTATCATTCATCCAAAACAAAATTCCACTGTAATCAAACTCATTATTTTTAGCAAAAGGAACGGTGGAAACAGTGATTTTTTCCGTAGGCATGAAATTTTGTTCTACATTGTTTCTGTTCACCACTTTTGCATCTGCATATTTTCTTTTAACCGTAATATCAGGATGAAAATACATTGTAACTCCGATAATTAGCCCCAATCCGACCTGTCCTACAATTTTGAATTTTCCACTTAAACCATCCTTATTTTTCTTGATCTTTTTTAAATAATCATCAATAAAACCAATCGCTCCCATCCAAATCATCGAAACCAACAAAAGAACAATATAAACATTTGTAATTCTGGTAAATAACAAGACCGGAATAATGGTCGCCAAAATAATGATAAGTCCTCCCATTGTAGGTGTCCCTTCTTTTTGTTTCTGGCCGTCCAATCCAAGATCACGAACCAACTCACCCATCTGCTTTGCTCTCAGATAGTTGATGACTCTTTTTCCGTAAACCAGAGCGATAATCAGAGAGAGTAAAACCGATATTCCCGCACGGAAAGAGATGTATTTCAGCATTCCTAATCCCGGAACGTGAATTCCCTGGCTGGTTAGATATTCGTATAGATAGTATAGCATTGGTTCTTGATTTAAAAATTTAATTTATTTAAAGATTTAAAGATTGTGGTCTCTCCATATTTTCACTTAAATATTTAACAAAGTTTGAGATATTAGAAGAAATTTCTCTTGACAGGCAAATGATTTCTTCTGCTTTAATTTCATCTCCAAGTTTTAATCTTTTACTCACAATCATCATGCTTCTAACTTCGGCACAACTGCCTTTTGCAATTTTTAAATATTTAATAAACTGTCGGTTATTGTTATATTCTGAGCCTTCTGCAATATTATTTGATATTGAAAAACTCGCTCTTTTTATTTGGTTATTAAATTCAAATTCTTTCTCAAGGCTTTTGTTTTGAAGGAATTGATAAACTTTTTCAATTAAATCTAAACTTTTAATGTAAACCGGGAAATTCTCAAAATTCTTTGTCATCATCAAATGTTTAAATCTTTAAATAAATTAAATTTTTAAATCAAGAAATTACTTACTCATTAATTTCCAAAGTTCATTGATCGTTTCCTTGTCGTCAAAATGATGCTTCACACCATTAATCTCCTGATAGTTTTCGTGGCCTTTTCCGGCTACGAGAACAATATCTTTCGGTTCTGCAAACTTTATTGCCATTTTTATGGCTTCTCGTCTGTCCGGAATTGAAGTGTATTTGCTGAAGTTTTGAGGTTCAACGCCTGCTTCAATTTCTTTTATAATTGCTGTCGGATCTTCTGTTCTCGGATTGTCTGAAGTGATGATCGCCAACGTTGATTTTTTGCTGGCAATGTTTCCCATTTCAGGTCTTTTTGAATGGTCTCTGTCGCCTCCGCAACCGAAAACCGTGATCAATCTTTCGTTTTTTGTTCTGATATCATTAATGCTGTCCAGGATGTTTTCCAATGCATCCGGAGTGTGTGCATAATCTACGATGAAGAAAATTCCGCCGTCTGATTTGAAAGTCTCAAATCTTCCGGAAACTCTTTTTAACTTGCTAATTGCCTGTAGAATTTCATCCTGCTCAAAACCAAGTTCAGAAGCGATTCCGAAAACAAGCAGTAAATTGTAAACATTGAATTTACCTGTCAACGTCGTCCAGAATTCCTTTCCGTTGAAGTTCAAAAGCATTCCGTTGAAATCAACTTCCAGTAGTTTTCCGTGAAAATCTGCCATTGTTTTCAAAGCATAAGACTTTTTTGCGGCCTTCGTGTTTTGAAGCATCACATTTCCATTTTTATCATCTACATTGGTGATGGCAACAGCGTTTTCATTTAATTCATCAAAAAATCTTTTCTTCGTTTTTAAATATTCATCAAAAGTTTTATGATAATCTAAATGATCGTGGGTAAGGTTGGTAAAACCTGCGATTTTAAAATTCAGCCCTTCAATTCTGTTTTGAGCGATTCCGTGCGAACTTACTTCCATGAAAGCAAAATCGCAGCCTTCCTCAAGAGCCTGAGCCAAAATTTTATTAATCGTAATAACATCCGGAGTCGTATGGGTCGCCGGAATTATTTTATCTCCAATTCTAATTTCTACCGTAGAAAGTAAAGCAGAATCATAACCTAAGTTTTTAAAAACATCAAAAAGCAGAGTAGATACGGAAGTTTTTCCGTTGGTTCCTGTAACACCGATTAGCTGTAATTTTTCAGATGGATTTCCATAGAAATTGGAAGCCAATTGTCCTAAAGCCCTGGAAGAATCTTTTACTTTAACATAGGTAATATTTTCCTCTAAATTCTCAGGAAATTCTTCACAAACAATTGCTGTTGCGCCTTTTTCAACCGAAGATGCAATAAATGAATGCCCATCCACAACGGTTCCTCTCATTGCAATATACAAAGAGTTTTCCGTAACCTTTCTGCTGTCGAAAACCAATTCTGAAACCTCACGGGTGTTGTCACCGTGAATTTCTAATACTGGAATTCTATTTAATAATTCAATTAATTGCATTTCTTTGATGCTTTATATTTTTAATTCTGCAGAGACAAATAAATTCTCTGGTTTTTACTGATTATTGTGCCTTCCAACGGGAATTGTTCCTTAATTCTTCCCACTCCTTTATAGTCAACACGGTATCCTAAATTTTCCAACTGGGGAATTACATTTTTACCGATCAATCCGACTACACTTGGCATTTGCTTATTATTAACTGCTATTTTCACATTCGGTTCCACCATCTTATTAAGGTTTACCTTTCTGTCGACAAGCATTTCTTTTTCAATATTTTGAGGCGTTTTCAGGAATGTTTTTCCTGCAATTTCTTTAAACACCGGCGCGGAAACTGTTCCGCCATAAAATCCTTTAGCCGTATTGGGCTCGCTGATCATCACATAACATGTATACTTCGGATTATCAGCAGGATAGAAGCCTGCAAATGATGCGCGGTATTTCATTGGGCCGGGCAACCAGTATTCAAATCTTGCGGTTCCGGTTTTCCCCGCCATTTTTAAATTCGGGGTGAAAATACTTTTTCCTGTTCCTTTCTCAACGGCTTTTGTCAGAGCGCTGGTCATCATTTTGATGGCTTTTTCAGAGGCCATTTTATTAACGATCACTGCGGGTTTTGCGCTATACATTAGCTTTCCGTCTTTCATTATTTTATCGATGAATAAAGGCTTCAGCATTTTACCGCCATTAGCAACCCCGTTGTAGAAAGTTGCCAATTGTAATAAATTGATGTTCGATGAATATCCGTAAGCGATTGAGGCCAATGTTGCGGCATTCCATCTTTTATTTTCAGGAGTTACGATTTTCGGTTTTGTGATTCCCGGAAGCTCGATCTCCATTTTATCGAATAATTTCCAACGTTTCAGATGATCAAGGAAAATCTGAGGTTTGTCGGCGTAATATTTTGTAATTAATTTTGCCGTTCCAACGTTACTTGATTTTGCTAAAACATCACTGATATCATACGTTCCGCCGCCGTGACCGTCCGAAATTCTCTGTTTTGCGTATGTCCAGACTCCGCCGCCAACATTTACGGTTGTGTTTTCATCGATAAAACCATCATCCATTGCTGCCAACAACGAGATCGTTTTAAATGTAGAACCCGGCTCAATATTGTCTTTTATGGCGTAATTGTAAGAATCTTCGTAGTTTCCGTCTTCGGTTTTTCTTAAATTAACCATAGCACGAACTTTCCCTGTTTCAACTTCCATTACAATCACAGTTCCGTGTTTTGCTTCGAAATTAATCAGTTGTTTTTCTAAAGCTGAATGTGCAATATCCTGAATTCTAAGGTCTAACGTCGTGTAAACATCTTCCCCATCAACAGGTTCCTGAACTTTCCAGAAATCAATCGGTTTCCATTGCGATGAGTTGATTCTTTGTTCTAATCTTTTTCCATCGGTTCCTCTTAAATATTTTGAAAAAGCCCCTTCAAGCCCCGAACTGTATACGCCGTTATCCATCCCAATCGTTCCGGCTCCGATTTCAGTGGTTGCAAGTTCTCTTTTGTAATTTCTGTCTACAATGAAACCTCCTTTATTTTTTCCTCTTTTAAAGACTGGAAATTTCCTGATTCTGTCGTATTGATCGAAGTCAAGACCTTTTACCAGCGTATAATATTGGTTTTTCTTTTTTCTCTGTTCGTCAAATTTCTTTCTGAATTCTCCTCTTGGTTTTCCGAACATTTTGCTTAAAGAATCTGTTAAAGCACCGATATTGTTGGTGTAAACAGTGTCTTTCATTGTTTTGAAATCCAGATAGATATCGTAACGCATCACGGTAGTTGCGAGAATTGAACCGTCGGAAGCAAAAAGGTTTCCACGGGCAGCTTTTAAAGTAGCCTCGCGGTAATTTTTATTAATGTAATCGTCTTTAATCTCCTGAACATTAGTATTTTGAAGGATCACAATCCTCGTCAGGAAAAGCACAAACACGCACAAAGCCACCACTGCAAAGAGGTAGCCCCAACGTAACGTTCTTTTACGTTTGTTATCGTATTCATTTTGCTTTTGCATCTGTACTGTCCAGTTTTATTAGCAGTTTATGAGGATGGTTTTCAAGAGTCATTAACGAATCTTTTGCCACTTCTTTCCCCAATTGCGATTCCATTTTTACTTTAATCAGCTTACTTTGTGCGTAAGCGTTTCTTGATTTATATTCTTCTGTTTCTTCTTTTAAGGCATTGACAATTTTAATTTTTTTATTAACCAAATGGTTGCTATAAATCATCGCCATCATCAATATAAACAACAGGAGGAAATACTTATAATGTATTTTTACCTCATCACGGTTCAGGAAATTTCCTTTTATAATGTCTATAAAAGTGAGTTTCTTCTGAGGGCGATATGTTGTTCTTTTTGCCAATTTATTGTCAATTTGCTTCGCAGTGAATTCACTTCATTTGTCAATAGCCAAATTTTAATGTTTGAAAAATTGACAATTCACCATTCACTTATTCACTTTTAAACTTTAATTCCTGTTCTCATTTTTGCGCTTCGGGCTCTGGAGTTTTCTTCGATTTCCTTGTCGTCCGGAATAATCGCTTTACTCTTTATCAGCTCAAATGCTTTTTTATAATTTCCGTAAATGTCTCTTGCGGGCTCGCCTTCAAACATTCCGTTTTTCAAAAATCTTTTTACCAGTCTGTCTTCTAAAGAATGGTAAGAAATGACAACCAATCTTCCTTCCGGTCTTAATACATTATAAGCCTGAACAAGCATTTCCTTTAAAACTTCAAGCTCCTGATTCACCTCGATTCTGATTGCCTGAAACAACTGGGCATAAAATTTATTAACCTTATGCGGCGGAAGAAAATTGAATAATTTTTTCAAGTCTTCCGTTGTATTAATGCTTTTATTTTTTCTGTGATGAACGATATCTCTTGCTAATTTTCTAGCCTCTCTCAATTCACCATAATAGTAAAAAATATCCGCCAGCTGCTCTTCATCATAATCGTTGATTACCCTTTTGGCATCAAGACTTTGCATCACATTCATTCTCATGTCCAGCGGTGCATTGCTTCTTGTTGAGAAACCTCTTTCGGCCTCATCAAACTGGTGGGATGAAACTCCAAGGTCGGCCAAAACGCCGTCCACTTGGGAAGCCCCGTACATCAATAAAGAATTTTCCAGAAACCTGAAATTCTGATTAATTAATGTAAATCTCGGGTCATCAATTGTATTTTTAAGAGCATCTAAATCCTGGTCAAAACCAAACAGCCTTCCTTTATCCGAAAGCCTGCTCAATATTTCTCTTGAATGGCCACCGCCACCAAAAGTACAGTCCACGTATGTTCCGTCTGGATTCGTCACCAAATCATCAACACTTTGCTTCAACAAAACGGGGTTATGATACATGTTTAAGTTGTGTTTTTTCTCGCTTTTTATTTAATTAATTTTAATAATCAGCGCGGTTATTCTTCATCGAAAGAGCCCATTACATCTTCGGCAAGGCTGGCAAAATCTACTTCATTGGTGGAAATCACTTTCTCGTAGGCTTCTTTATCCCAAATCTCAAATAATTCTCCTGCGCTTGTAATCACAATATCCTTCTGAAGGTTTGCGAAATGCATCAGGTCCTTTGAAATCTGCAATCTTCCCGCATTATCCAATTCTACAGTTTTTACTCCTGCCGTAAACATTCTAATGAAATCAGCATTCTTTTTAATGAATCTGTTTAGTTTATTAATTTTGCCCATCACTTTATCCCACGCATTCATAGGGTAAACCTCCAGGCAAGGTTGGAACACGGATCTTTTGACTACAAACGCCTTATCGTCAAAGTCTTCCATCTGTTTTATCAAAGAGGAAGGAACTTTCAACCGGCCTTTGTCGTCGATTTTACACTCGTATGTTCCAATGAAACTTTTCATTTGGGACAAATTTATATAATAATTTCTAAAAATTCCCACTTTTCCCCACTTTTTGCCTTAATGTTAATAAGTTTTATCAATAATTGAAGTTCGGCGGTGTAACAAGTTGATATGGTGCATGTTGTGAAAACTGTTATTTATGTCATAATAAAGAGCTCCTTAAAAAAGTAAAGAAAAAGCAGTTTGGTATATTATTTTTATTTTAAATTAGGGTAATCAAAATATTTTTGAGGTTTAATTTGTATTTTTGCAAGGCTTTATTAAGGCATTATATGATATTTAGTACAAAAAAAGAAAAGAAATATACCTTTGTTGAGGCGGGAGAGGGACATCCACTGGTGCTGTTGCACGGGTTAATGGGTGGTTTGAGTAATTTCGATAAAATGGTAGATTTTTTTTCAGACAGGGGATTTAAGGTTTATGTTCCTCAGTTGCCAATCTACGATTTGCCGGTACTCAATACTAATCTTACGACTATTGCCAAATATATTGCCAAGTTTATGGAAACTCATGTTGAAGGTCCTGCAACAATTGTTGGGAATTCAATGGGTGGCCATATTGGTCTTATTTTGACACTGGCAAGACCTGATTTGGTTAAAAATCTTGTTCTTACCGGAAGCTCGGGCTTATACGAAAGAACTTTCGGGGACAGCTTTCCAAGAAAAAACGACCGTTCATATATAAGGAAGAAAACAGAAGAGGTTTTTTATGACCCAAGTGTTGCCACTGAGGATTTGGTGGATGAAGTTTTTGGTGTTGTGAATGACAGAATGAAAGGAATAAAAACCGTAATGCTGGCTAGAAGCGCTATCAAACACAATATGCTGAATGATCTGCCTAAAATCCTGACGCCAACATGTCTGATCTGGGGAAAGCAGGATAATGTAACTCCTCCTGAAGTGGCGGAAGATATGCATAAATTTATCCCGAATTCGGATTTGTTCTGGATTGATAAATGCGGCCATGCAGCGATGATGGAAAAGCCGGATGAATTCAATGAAATTCTTTATAGCTGGTTAAAAGAAAAAGTTTAAAAAATTTAACAATATAAATAACCATTAAGAGCTTTTCTTAATGGTTTGTTTTTCTAAAAATATTCTAAAAATGGTTATTAAAACAGCAACGTTTGTAAAGAGCAGCGGAAAATGGCAGGATTGTCCGGAACCTACAATCCCTGAATATGCTTTTATCGGAAGATCTAATGTTGGAAAATCATCATTGATCAATGCAATGATGAATCATAAAGATTTGGCTAAAACTTCCGGAACGCCGGGAAAAACTCAGCTTATTAATCATTTTTTAGTGAATGAATCATGGTATCTGACAGATTTACCGGGTTATGGATATGCAAAAGTTTCAAAATCAATTAGAAAGGATTTTGAGAAATTGATCACCAATTATATTTTAAACAGAAAAAATTTAGTTAATCTTTTTGTATTGGTAGATTCCAGACATACACCGCAGCAAATTGATTTGGAATTTATACAATGGTGTGGTGAAAGTGGAGTTCCATTTTCGATTGTTTTTACTAAAGTTGATAAGCTGAAACCGAATACCGCAATTAAAAACGTAGAAGATTATAAAGCAGAACTTCACAAAACATGGGAAGATCTTCCGGAAATTTATGTGACTTCAGCTGAAAAGAAAGAAGGATGCGATGAAATCCTGAATTTTATACAGACAACAAACGAGTTTTTAAAAAATAATAGTGTAAGCTTCGATGAGTAATATTGTTTGGAAAATAAAAACCTTTGACGAGTTTACCGTTCCGGAATTATATGCTGTTTTAAAAGCAAGAATTGATGTTTTTGTAATCGAGCAGAATTGTCCTTATCCGGATCTGGACGATTATGATCAAAAAGCAGTTCACATTTGGGCGGAAGAAAACGGAAAAATTTTAGCCAATTGCAGAGTTTTTGATAAAGGAATTAAATATGATGAAGCTTCTTTGGGTCGGGTTTTAACAACCGATACAGCGAGAGGAAAAAATATCGGAAGACAGCTCATGAAATATGCGGTTGAAACTATAGAAAACCGTTTTCACACTTCTGAAATAAGAATTTCGGCGCAGGATTATTTATTAAAATTCTATTCCGAATTTGGATTTGTAGATACAGGAAAGAAATATTTGGAAGACGACATTCCACACACGGAAATGTTGAGAAAATAAAAAAAGCGAGGAAAATTTTCTTCGCTTTCTTGTTGATGTTAAATATATTGAGTGTTTTTTTAATTTTTATTTGAAATAGCTTTTAGAATAATAGGTTCAAGATTAGAAGGTAGATCGGCAGATTTTATTTGGTAGTTTTTGATTTTCATTTCTTTGAACCAATTTTCCCAGTATTCTTTGATCACATCGCCCTCAAACGGGTTTCCTTTTGCCGGATTGATTCCTAAAACAATTACTTCAAGATTTTCCAGATCGTCATTAGCTTTAATAAAACCTAACCCTTTATCCTGAATTTTAGCTTTAAAGTCTGAGGAATTTAATTTTAATGATTTCACCAGTTCCGGAGTGAGATAAGACGTTTTTTTACCTTCCGAAAACTTGGAATCCTTATGGTAAATATACCCGTCCGTCAGGATAAAAAGTATATTTCTGTGATCATCCTTAATGCAGTAATCTTTCACTTTATTTTTGAAAAACTCCCAGATATCAGAGCCAACATATTGTTTGTCCTCGATAGCCGATTGGTAAATCTGCAAAGGCAATGACGAATATTTTTTGTCAACCAAATCAATATTATCTTTCGTGGTATTTCTGTCGAAAGAAACTTTCAGCTCTTTTGTTAATTCATTCATTTTCGGATCGGAAGGCTCGGGATTGAAGAAAACCTGCATTTGGTCATTCAGCTGAATTACTTTTTTAGTTTTAATATGATCCAGAAAACCCTTGTCGATAGATTTAATATATTCAATGTCCCGTTGAAAATATTCCATGGTGGGATTTGGATTTTTTTCAGGATCAATTCTGTCGGAAAGGTCAATTAAAACACTGATGTTCAGATTTTTTAAATTGGCAGAATTATTCATTGGTACTGCAGTTCCCTGAATCTGCTCTTTCGGTTTTCCGCATTGAATAAAAAACACAGAAACGGCAATTATATAAAATATTTTTTTCATGGCTGAGATTTATAAAACAGACATATAAACAGTGTTCTGGCTTTCGGAATTAGCTCCGACCTTGTTAAGATTGTAAGTATATTGTTTCTTACATTCCTCCGTCATATCCTGCTTTACAGGGTAAGAAACGGCCAGCTTTTCATTGATGAAGGTAATCCATCCCTGCATGTATTCTGAAGCATACAATTTGTAGTCTTTGGTAGGAATGATGGTTCCGTCGATAATATTCTGAAGTTCTTCAATTCTGCCTTTTGCTTTAGCTATCAGCTCTTTAATGCTTCCAATATTATTTCGCACTTCTTCTTTTTGCTTTTCCAGGTCGCTGATTTTATCCTGATGTACAAGAATATCTTTCTGTCTTTTTGTTTGCTCATGTTTTATTTTATCCTTTTCCTTGTTTTCTTTCATGACAAAGTCAAAAACAAGCCCCCAAATAATATAAACAATGAATCCCGCGAAAATAATTCCCCAAAATTGATTCTTTGTAAAAGCAACAGAAAGATCGAAAGGAGGAGTGTTGAATGTTTTATTTAATTCATATAATTTTGATTCAATTTCATACGCCAGAATCGCATCAAAAACGAAAGTTATTATAAAAAGTAAAACAACCTTAGAATAATTAACAATGCTTTTATTCTCTCCAAACATATGAATAAGATATCCTAACCCTAAAAACACAAACGGGATCAATGTCACAAAAGCACCTTCCAACGGGCCTTCATTCCAGGCTTTGTTGAAAGCTTGTGCGTCCAGAACATTCTGGATGATATTTCCATTGGCATCAAAACTTTTGAAAAACGCAGAATACGAAGTCGAAATATAAAACGTAAAAAGATATAAACTGATCGGAATCAAAATAATCAGGCCAATCCAGAACTTTGTGGAAGCCCCTTTTGTAGCTTTTACATTATAAATTTCGGGGTTTCTCGGAAGATCATTAATCTCAAATTTTATTTTTTCAATTTTATCCTGAACGCCTTCAATATCTTCGCCTATATTTTTCAGCTGATCTTCTTTGTTATCCAGAGAAACGGTTAAGCCTTTGATCTCGGTTTCCTTATTTTTCTGTTCATTGATGTAGGGTTCTTTCAGCTTATGTTGTTTTTCCACGAGCTGTTTTTCTTCATTTTGAAATTTAGAATAAATGGCATCCAGGCAAATTGATAAAGCGGTATGGTTTCCATTGTTTCTGGAGCTGTCGCGGTAGCCGTTTTCGTGATAGGATCTTTTTCTGCTTTCCTCTGTGGATTCTGCATTGGGCTCGATTTCAAAGGTTACGGGTTCATTCTTTTGCTCATCAATTGGAACCGGTTTTAATCTGAAGAGATTTTTAATATTGGTTGTCATAGGATTCATGATTAATTAATTTTTTAGGTCGTTAAGAATATCCTGTTTTGGTTTTCCCTGTTTGATGGCGTCGATGAAATAATCTGCAATAGGTTTCACATTTTCTTCCATAAAACCGAACATGGCAACATATTTATTCAGAGTTGAATACTCGTTTTCAGTTACCACGCCATCTGCCCAGATCATTACGGTAAGGTCGTAGAGATATTCTACTTTTTCCTCGATGGTTTCGGGGATTAGAGACTTTGAATTGATTGGATTCAGAAGAATTTCGTCCAGGTTTTTTGCGGAGATTCCCCTTTCTTCTGCTGTTTTGTAAAGCATTTTTAATTCTAAAGGGCTGAAATCGTCATCGCAGATTGCCATTTGGTATAATCTTAGAAAATGAGCTTTCAGGTTTTCTGGTATTTGTATTGTTTCCATAGTTTTTATTTAATTATTCGGTCTCTGGTTTTGGAGATTTCCTGATGTTTGACGTCGATTGTTTCGGGTTGTTTTTCTTTCTTTTTCGGGATTAATGTGTAGAAATAATAGAAAAATAGAAGCCCGGCTAAAATATCAATGATAATCCAAAACGGCTTCAGATAAAGATAAATCGGAAAGAATGGATTGAAAATGATAAAAATGAACAGAAAGGTTATAAGCCAAAAGCTTCTGTTTCTGAATTCATTAACGATAATGACTAATGCCATAAACGATACTAAAATCCGTAAGAATATATAGTAACCGTAAGGCAGCTCGAAAACGCTGACAAAGCAAAATAGTGCGGCGATTATGATGAGGTATTTCATGGTTGTTAGTTTTTAGTCGGGCTTTATTTATCAATTACATCCTGAACAGTAAGATCTGTCTACATATTCTTTACTATTTCCGGAATAATAATAACATCCGCCTCTTGGCCCGACGTTTAATGGATGCCCGTTATAAGTACATCCTCTACTTTTTGAATATGATCTCGATGATCTGGAACTTCTTGCTTTGCTTCTTTTGCTTTTTCTGTTCTTTTTTGTTTTACCCTTACTTTTCTTAGGCTTTTTAGTTGAAAATTCGGTTGTTGAAGTAGTATTGTTTGTTGAAGCTGAAATGCTTGTAGGGAATAATAGGCCTAAGCTTAGTAGGCTTGCTAATAGTAGTTTTTTCATGGTTGTTTATTTTTGATTTTTTTATCCTCGATGAATTATGGCATCATTTAATGCATTTACAATTTTTTGAACATAATCTCTATTCTTTGAAATAATGCTGTTTGCTTCTCCAGCATTTGTGCTGATTCTTACGGCAAATTCATTTTTAATAGAAAGAATGATAAGTAGTCCTAAACAAATTAGGATTAGTCCAATCCAGAAAATATCTCTGGAAAAGATAAAAGGCAGTCCAAAAAGCATCATAAGGATGGGCACAACTCTGCTTTTTTCAATTTCAAAAATATGAACAGAAGAAATATTTCTCATGGCATAAGTTTTTGAATGAGTAACAAATCGGGACTGAGTAACTGTAACGGAACTATCTTGATAAAAGGTAGTTTCATTTTGAACTTGAGTTTCCATAATTATAGTTATTTAATAATGTTATTCTCCTGTTACATCTATTACTGGTGCACTTGGAGCATTTCTTTTTACAGATTCAATACCAATATCTCTTGCTGTAGAAGTTGTATACATTTCACTTGTACCTATTATTTCTCCATTGCTGGCTTTTAAGTTGAAATAATATTGTCTATTTGAAGAAATTAATCTCTCATATCGATAATCGTAAGGAGCATTTATTTTCACGGATTCAATTCCAATCCTACAGCCTGCTTTTGTAGTATAGCCTTCGCTGTTTAAAATATTTTCACCGTTTTCGGCTTTCAGATTAAACTGATACTGATTATTTATTCTTTTACTAATAATGAATTTTCCCATAGCTAATTATTTAGTGTGACAAGCGTTTGAACATGTTCTGCAGCCATTCGATTGTGAATAATCCTTTTTGGCTTCCTTCACCGCATCACTGCACGATGAAAATTGACCCAGGTATTTTCTATTTTCAGTGTTTGGTAGAAAAATGCAATATTCGTCATGTACTTCATGATCTCCATTGCTTTGTGCTTTTTTGTTTACATAATACTTTTTCATAGGTTGAAATTTTAATTGTTTAACATTCCAAAAATATAACCCTTTCATAACCAAACCTTACGGGAAACCGTAAAGCACATAAAAAAACAAAAACCTCTCAAAAAGATTGAAAGGTTTTATCAAATTATATGTATCGGATTGTTTTATATAATCCCAATATCTTTACAGAAAGCAACCAACTGCTCGTTGCTGGTAACTTCCAAGTCTTCTTTTAAGCTGTTTAATTTTTTCTCAACACTGCTTAAACTGTAGGGTCTTATATTGTTGTTTTCAAGATAAGTAGGAATTTTTTTCTGCAAAATACCTTTTGAGAGAAGAGAAACTAAAGTAATGTCATAAGCCGAAAACTCATAACTGTTCAGTTTTTTCACGTCCTGCTTAAGATCGAGAGATAAATAATTTTCATTAATATAAACCGACGCAATGGATTTTTTTAACTCCTTTGAATCATTTCTCGCTTTGCGGACATAGCCATTAATTTTATATTCATTAAAAAGCGAATCAATAATTCCCGGTTTGTCTTCACCGGAAAAGACAATTACTTTTAAGGACGGCTGTATTTCCCTTACTTTTTTGATCAGCTCCTGGCCGGTTTTGATATTTTGCTCACGATGATCTTCTTCAAAAGAAAGATCGGAAATCAACAAATCATAAGGTTCCTTTTCCCGGATGGATTTCTGAACCTTGGCTAAGGCATCATCACAATAATAAACATAATCAACTTTGGGAATCTTCAGGTCTTCCAATGTTTTTTGAACAGAATAACTGCCCATTTCGTGGTCTTCGGCGATTAGAATTTTTTTGAACATTTTTTTAATTTTTTAAGAAACAGGAAATGAAATATTGATTTTCAATCCCTTTTCAGTTTTGGTGTCAAAAATAATTTCTCCGTTCATAGTTTCCATACGGGAAACCGTAGAAGACAAGCCATTCTTGTAAATCATATCTCCGGAAATGCCGATTCCGTTGTCGGTATAATAGATTTTGATAACGTCATTTTCTTTCTCAAACCTGAAAACCACGCGATCTGCCTTACTGTGTTTTTTCATGTTCACAAGCAATTCACGGATAATCTGGTAGATTTCGTCTTTTGTTGTTTCCTTTACATTAAACCAAATATTTTTATCATTTCCGGCAAGATAGGTTTTCACATTTTCGTTGTTGAAAGAGCCAATCAATTCAGAAATTTCTTCACTAAAATCTTTTTCTTCATTACTGGATTCAGTTTTTTCATAGGAAATATCTCTTGATTTTTCGTACACAAATTCCAGCTCGTCCAGCATTTTATTTTTATCAAACTGCTCTTGATTTTCGATTTTTGTCATGACCTGGTAGATTCCGTTGGCAACAACGTCGTGGACTTTTTTGGAGAGCTTGAGTTGAGTATTTTTTATTCTTAATTCGTTTTCTTGTTTGAGTCTTTTTTGTCTTCTGTTGTACCAGATAATTGTGATGATCGCAAGAATTAGAACAATTAAAAGAATTAAAGTTCTGTTTTTGCTTTCTGCCGTAGCAACTTTCAACAGTTCATTTTCTGCTGTTTTTACATCTATATCATAGCGGAAAACTGCAAATTGATCTTTGTCTTTATTTCGTGCTGTTAGTACACTATCACTTATTGATTGGAATTTTAAAAAGTTCTTTAAATAATCAGTTTTATCAAGGATAATTATTTTTTGTAAGGCTTCAAGTTGATCATCTGCGCTTTTATTTTGAATTGCTTTTTCAAGCATCATTTTAGCGTACATTAAAGAAGTATTCTGATCCTTATTATAAAAATAATCTGCTAATGTTGCATAGCTTGAGTTTTCTGCCCAACCATTATTTTCTTTTTTCCTTATTTCTAGGGCTTTAAATAATTCGGGTAGCGGATTGTAATTTTTGTTTTCTAAAAATTTTGCTCTTGCTAAATTATTAAGTGCTCTTGCATAATCAATACTGTCTTTTGAAGCTAGGGCGAGGGTAAGATATTTTTTTGCCAGAGTAAAATTCTTTTGGCTAATTAATACATCTCCAATATTATTGTAATAGATTAATCTGCTTTTTTCAACATTTACATATTTCAATGCTTTATTATAATATGAAACTGAACTGTCAAAATTTTTAAGATTAGAAGAGGCAACACCTAAATTGTTATAATTAGACGTAAGAACAAGCTTAACAATACTATCGGTTTCTTTTTGATTTTTAAGAAATCTATTTGATCTTAATGAAGTTTCGATACCGCCATAATAATCTCCTCTATCAGACTGTATAACAGCCATATTTCCCAATGCTCTTGCAACACCTAATGAATCTTTATCTGTTAAAAAAGCATTCTTTGCTAAATTGAAATAATAAAAGGCCGAATCGGAAATTTTCTTTTCTCGATACTCCATAGCCTTTTCGTAGTACACATTGGTTGTAATGGTAGGCTTTATATTGTTCTCTTTTTTACAGGAGAATAAAACCATCAATAAGATAGTTAATAGTAAATGTTTCATGAGATTAGTTTTGGGCGCAAGGTAAGAAAAAGGACAGATTATACCATCTGCCCTTTTAATTATTATGGATTTGTAGGGATAAATGGAGGAGGTGTTTGTCCTGTATTTCCTCCGGTTCCTCCATCACCACCGGTTCCCGTTCCCGGATCTGTTCCTGTTCCCGGATCACTCGGTCCGTCGTCTAATGTAGTTACCTGATTTTGATTGTTATTATTGCATGAAGTTGAGTTTCCGTTATGGTTTCCAAATGCTAAACCTAATAGCATTAAAATAAATTGTATCATTTTGTCAAAAAATTTAATGTTAAAGCATTCGCGTTCTTCTCTGCGAAACAGATCGCAGACAGTGTTACACGTTTTAAAAATTTCGAAGCGCTTCTTAAATTTTTTGGGAAGTGAACCTTCAAAAACGGAGGAGAAACATCTGCTTCCCAACCCGGAGTTTTTACCTCCGTTTTATCTGGTGATTTGAAATCAGTTTTGTAAATTTGTTTTTGTAATGTTTTGTTTCTCACTGATTTCTGAAGCAAATATGCGACAAAGAGTGACGCATGTGTTAGACAAAACATGGACATCGATAGACAGAAAATGGACAGGAATTCGTTACGGAAACCCGTAATGTGACATGGTAGAAAATCAAGTATTTTGTAATAC
>Ga0307412_10000099_pt1 | contig 71212 bp, 68 predicted proteins | sample DK1Cmetagenome_3_FD_203823 | JGI IMG/M metagenome (GOLD analysis project Ga0307412, IMG submission 203823) | Maize rhizosphere microbial communities from greenhouse at UC Davis, California, United States - DK15-C-1 | ecosystem: Host-associated > Plants > Roots > Rhizosphere > Soil | place: USA...
CTTGCACAGCGCCGGACGCCGCGGCGCTCGTGTTCGCATAGTCGGTGATAACCATGTTCGCGCCGCCGGCCGCAATCGACCGCGGCCTGCGGCCCTGTCTCCGCGGACGCACGCATCCGACAACCGGCGCATAATGGTCGCCCCAAACGACCAGCAGTCTCCAAGAAGTGTTCCTGAAGTGCAAAATCTGCGGCAAAGGCTCGCTTATCCCGATGTTCATTGGGGGGCGGCCGGGCGATAGGCCTCAACGCGCCACGAAAGCGCAATGCGACAAATGCGGGAGCGTGATTAGCATGACGGCTCCGCCGCTCTCCCCTGACAGCGAGCTAACGCCGCACGACGGGCTCGCGGGGAAATGAGGCAGCGCTTGAGTTGAGATAATTCTTCCGCTTGCAGCGCCGGCGGCCGCCTTTGTGGCAGAGCACCGTCGGCTGTTCGCGCCGCGCATATAGCTTACTGGGGGACGCTGCTACGCCGCTTGAGATGCGCCGATCGTGGCGATCGCCGCCTCCGTAGCTGCATAGCCGTCGTCGTACAGGCGCCGGCGCACCGCCGGTGCCATGTTCCGGTCGAACGAGCTGGCATAGCCCGTCGGCACCCGCACAATAGTCGCCCCGTTCTTCGTGTCCAGCTCGACGTGCGCCGCCTCGTTTGCCGCGAGCATCAAGTCGATGATCCGCGGCGCTAGCGTGCGCAGGCCGTAGCTCCCCGGCCGCAGCGCCGTGTCGTCCGACACCAGGTAGATGCCCACGCGCGGCACCTCGTCGACGGTCAGGTCACTGGCCGGCACGTTGTCACACGTACCGCCGTCGACGAGCAGCGCACCGGAGCAGGCCACTGGGGGGAAGACGATCGGGATCGACGCGCTCGCGCGCGCGGCCACCGCGATCGGGACCGTCGGCGTCGTCGCGCGGCTGAACAGAAACTCGCGCTCGGTTAAGAGGTCTGCAGCAATGATCTTCAGATCGATCGGCGAATCGTCAAACGTCCGGCCCGAAGTGCCCTGCTCCAGAAATGCCTCGAGTGCCTTGCCCGTGCACAGCGCCTGATGACGCACAACGGCCCATGGCGAAAATCGCATCATCGGCGACCAGTCGAGGCTCATGCATAACTCGTGCATGTCCGCGAGCTTCATGCCGCCGGCGAACATAGCGGCGACTATCGAGCCGCCGGACGTGCCCGCAAGTTCGACGACCTCATACCCGGCATCGACTATCGCCTGCAGCGCGCCCAGGTGCGCGCCGAGGCGGAAGCCGGATCCGCTCAATGCGACGCGGATCGGTTTGCTCATGATGCAAGCACCACGCTCGCAGCGGTCGGCGCCGGCGTCGTGCTTGACGTCGCCGGTTGGAACGACAGCGCGGTATTGATGCCCGTCACCAGAACGCCGACCGCGACCGTCGCCTGCAGCTTCTGCTGGTCTGTCAGACTCGAGTTCGCGATCACCGCGAGCACGACCGGGAACGTCGCCTGAACGAGCTTCTGGATATTGACGGTCGTTACGGTCGCGCCGGCCGTGCACACCGCGTCGACATCAGGCTGCACCTGCTTCGTCAACGTGGTCTGCGCGCCGCCGGTGAAGACGCCGGATTTCGTCAGCACGTCGATCTCGGACTGAACGCCCGGGCAGATATTCGCCGCGATCTGGGCAGGCGTTTGGGTCGGAAGCGACGTGCAGCCGACAAGAGCGACGGCCACGAGAAGGGTGTTCACCCATCAACGCACGCTTCAGGCGGATGTCGCTCGGCTGCTCGGCACGCAGCGCGACGAGCAGCTCGCGCCAGCGCGCTAGGAAGGCGATATCACGATCCAGACAGAAACCTGCAGCGTCGACCTGAAGCGTGAGCAGTTCCGCGCACTGACGGCGCTCGTCGAGCTGCGCAAATGATTTTTCAGTGGTCTCTCGTCGTTACGTCCCCCGGACGGCGAGCTTTGGGGGCGGCTTTCAAAGCGCCCACCTTTTTCAGGATTGGACATGCAGCGACGCAGGCAAACACCGACTCTCTGGCAGCTGCTCGCGGATCTGCAGGCAAACAGCATTTCGCTTCGCGAAGCTTATCGATTGACCCGCGCGCACGTGCGCGCCGCTGAGCGTCGGCGCGCGACGCAGAACCACAAGGGGCTCAAGCCATGAAAACGATCTTCATCTTCAACGATTCGCGGCCGACCGACGACTTCCGCGCGGTGATGGCGCTCGGCGAAGACGGTCAATGCATCGCACGGATCAAGTTTGATGCGTTCACGCACCCGCACTGCGAGTTCGCGATGGGCGTCCAGCACTCCCTGCGCGAAGACGATGCGGACATCTCTGGTCCCGTTCACGCGACCCGCGCCGCCGTGCTCCGTCGCTACGACGAAGTCTTTGGCGTCGCGAACTGGATGCCGCTGTGGCTGGACGATCCGCACGCGAACCCGGATTGCTACGCCGCACTCCGACGCATGCGCGAACTGAACCGGCCTCCGGTCGGCGTGCGCGTCGGGTTTAGCCCCGATGCCCTCGCAGGCATTCTCGGCGCCATCTTCGGCGCTTCCGACGCAACCCCGCGCACCACGCACTGATCGCCATGACGACTCAACTCGACTCGACTGCCACTTATCTGCCGCTCGCGGCGATCCGCCGCTCACCGACGAATCCGCGCAAGCGCTTCAACGACGCTGACTGCCATCATCGGTTGAAGACCGCCATGACGAAAAGCGCCCCTATTGCCGCTCGCGCAAAGGACAGCAAATGACCACGACCGTTCGAATCGTCTGTGAAGTCGAGCTAACCGTCGATGCGTGGGATTCGAAATCAACGTTCGAAAGCCTAGCGAAGCAAGCGGTCCGCGAGGGCAAACAGATCCTTCAGCACCTTTCCACAGATTCCGGTAAGGGCTTGCACCTCGTCGCGGTCAAGGAAGTGAAGTTCGTAACGCATGCAATCCCGTGGAATGAGGAGTCGAAATGACCACGACAAATCACACTTCGCCGAGCGGTGAGGACGCAGCCAATGGGGCGATTGGAGAGCGGGAAGCGTTTGAAGCGTACATGACCCGCAAAGGGTACGTGTGCAAAACGCACATGGGCGCATATGTGGCTGGCGATGTGGCGAGCAAATGGGACGTATGGCAAGCCCGCGCCGCTCTCACCGCCGAAAAGGTGGCAGCGGATCCGTTCCAGTCCCGCGTACAGCCGTGGATGCTCGAATGCTTCGGCGCCGAGATCGCGGCCGACAAGATCGAGCGCAACCACCGGTTCTTTGAGGGAGCGACCGAAGCTGTGCAGGCGAACGGCATGACGCGCAGCGAAGCGCACCAGCTCGTCGACTACACGTTCGATCGCCCCGTCGGCGAACTGCATCAGGAGATCGGCGGCGTAATGGTCACGCTCGCCGCCTTGTGCCTCGCGAGCGGCCAGGACATGCACGCAGCCGGAGAAACGGAATTGGCACGCATCTGGACGAAAATCAAAGCGATCCGCGCGAAGCAGGCTGCAAAACCGAAGCATTCGCCCCTGGCCGCCGCACCGCAACCAGCACAGACACAGGTAGCGCTGACGGAGTTGGTAAAGAAATGGGAGCGCTGGCAAAGGGATGGTGAGCGACGGGGATGCCCAAACACCAATGGCCTAACTACTGCAATCTCCGACCTGCGCGCCCTTCTCGCCGCGCAACCTGTGACCGGAGCGAAATCGTGAGCGACCTGAAATACGCCGTGGAGCAGCGCTTGCGCCTCATCGACTTTCTGGTTGCGCACTACGGTTCCATCAACCGCAGTGCGCTCGTCGACTACTTCGGAATCTCGATGCCGCAGGCCAGCAATGATATCGGCGCCTACATCCAGCGGGCTCCGCAGAACCTGTCCTACGACAAAAAGGCGAAGACGTATGTTCGCGCCGGCACCTTCGTGCGGGTGTGGTCATGACGGCCTACGTCGACGACATGCGCGCGAAATTCGGACGCATCGCGCCTAGACCGCTAATCCGCAGCGCCAACGCCGAGCTCGTCGTCATCGCCTATCGCGTCGGGATCGTCGCCCAACGCACGCAGCACGTCGCGCAGGAATTCCTCCTCGGCAATCGCAAATTCGGGCGTGCCGGGCATCAGATCGTTGAGGCTCTTTTTTCCCTGTGCTTTCCGAATCGCGTCAACGCTGATCCCCAGTGCCTGCGATTCGAGGTAGCGCGGATGTCCTGGGCCAAATTTGGGTTCGTTTTCATTGTCCATGAATCCGATGTCGGCAGCGGGCAGACAAACTTTAGGGTACCTCTGTGAGCGAGAACAGCAAAATCGAATGGACGGATCACACGTTCAATCCATGGGAAGGCTGCCAGAAGGTCGGGCCGGGCTGCGATCACTGCTATGCCGAGGCACGCAATGCGCGCTTCGCGGGCGGCATCGCGATCAACTGGGGGCCGGACGCGCCGCGCCGCCGCACATCTCCGGCGAACTGGAGCAAGCCGCTGCAATGGAATGCAGCCCACGACGAGTTCTTTGCCGCGCATGGCCGCCGGCAGCGCGTTTTTTGCGCGTCGCTCGCGGACGTATTCGACAACGCCGTCGACCCTCAGTGGCGCGCGGACCTGTTCGGCCTGATCGAAAAGACGCCGAACCTCGACTGGCTGCTGCTGACGAAACGTATTGGCAACGTCACGTCGATGGTGAGCGAGGCCGCTCAGTATCAGTTCGACTTGGAATGCATCGAAAAGCCGGGACTTCATGACAACGTCTGGATCGGCGCAACGATCGTCAATCAGGAAGAGGCAGACCGCGACATACCGAAGCTGCTCGAAGTGCCGGCCGCTGTCCGTTTCCTGAGTATTGAGCCGATGCTTGGTCCCATCGATCTAAGCCGATGGCTAGATCCGACGGGCATCACCTGTATGGACGTTTGCCCGGACTCCAAATACGTCGACGCGGACGCAGTCGAGACATCGAGCGACGGCGATGAAGTCGCGCCGCGCTGCCCGCATTGTGGCGAATCGGCAAGCTGGACCGGCTATGACGATGGCATTGACTGGGTGATTTGCGGCGGAGAAAGCGGCCGCGGCGCGCGGCCCATGCATCCGGACTGGGCGAGTTCGCTGCGAGATCAATGCCAATCCGCGAGGGTGCCCTTCCTGTTCAAGCAATGGGGCGAGTGGGCGCCCGGCGAGAACTGCGGTGGTCCGATGAAGCGCACTGAACGTGTCGCAGACTGGTGGGGCGGCGAATGGAAGTTCAGCACCCTGACGCCAGGCGCATCCGTGGGCATGACCTATGACGACGAGCCGACCGTCTATCGCGTCGGCAAGAAAACTGCCGGCCGCCAGCTCGACGGTCGCACGCATGACGAATTCCCGGAGGCGCTATGAAAGAACGCCGGATCTTCGCTAGCCCGCACAAGTTACCCGAACTTTTTCTCTTCTTCCTTAAGAAGCTCGCTCGCTTCCCGAATTCTGTTCCAAATGCCTCTGTAAGGGAGGCCATATTGCTCGCCGCAACTGACGTGGTCATGTGCCGCGCCGGCGGCCGGATCACGAGCGGCCAACTGGATGGCCTTGTTCAATTCGTCGCGCACCGAAATGAGAAGGCGAGCGGCCTCGACAGTGGCCAATTGTGCAATGGGAATGCCGTTCAAGGACTCAAGGATCTGAAACAGCATCAGCCTGTCGCGCCTGCGGTGCTCCCCGGTCTCCGTATTCAATGGGTTACTTTTCGCCGCCTCCATTCCACCCACGGCGAGATAAGCATCTCTCGCGAACGCCGCTGCCATACCGACCAGCCTTGCGGACTCCTCGTTCCGGCGCTCCTTTTCACGGCGCTGTTCAAGATGATGCTGCAAGAACACAACGCCGAAGGCGCCCCCAATCGCGACCAGCGACGCGACCGTCTGGGTCAACGACAACCAATCTGCTCGGTGGAATGCCGCCATGCGTGAACTCCCGATATTGTTTTCTGGCGCGATGGTACGTGCGCTCCTCAACGACAGCAAGACGCAAACGCGACGCGTCGTGAAGCTGCCGCATAACAACCGGCTCGCGCAGTGGGAACCGATGACGGTGGGCGGCCCGGATGGCGGACGCACCGCCGATGGCAAAACTATCCCGCTGCAAGGTGCTATCTGGCATACGCGCACTGGCGACTGCCTAGTATGCCCGCACGGACAGCCTGGCGACCGTCTCTGGGTGCGCGAGACGTTCGTTGCGTTCGGTCGATGGGAGACACGATTCAGCGAGAAGAAGGGCCGCGACGAGCGGCACTTCGTCGACATGACGGTGGAGTGCGATCGTGCCTACCAGTACGCGTCGGACGAACCTGATCTGCCGTTGGCACAGGATCGCGGAGGCGTGGCACCCGGCTGGTGGAAGCGCCCCGCGATATTCATGCCGCGCGCGGCGTCGCGCATCACGCTCGAAATCACCGGCGTGCGCACCGAGCGCCTGCAGAACATCAGTGAAGACGATGCGATTGCCGAAGGTATTGACGGCCCGATGTGCGCCGGCGCCGTCGGCCGTGCGCCGTCGCGCGCCACGCTACTGCCGGCAGCTGTTCACGGCTACGCCCACTTGTGGGAAAGCCTTAACGGCGCGCGCGGCTATGGTTGGGACACGAACCCTTGGGTATGGGTCATCGAATTCAAGCGGATTACGCAATGACAAATACGAAAACACTCGCCGATGCACTGCCAGACGAGATTGCGCGTGTGACGCGGATCCTGGGCTACTACCTTGAAATAGGTCCGGCCGGGGCGCTCGGCGCCATGTTTATCCGTGCGGACCTCGATCGGGCCACGCGCGCCGCCGCGAGCGGCGATGTAGTGGCGATGGTTCAGGCGCTGGAAGCTCTGAAGGAATACAAGGAATGATTGCCGCCTATCCACTCCAGTGGCCGGAAGGCTGGCCACGCACGAAGTCTTACGCGCGGGCGCAGGCCAAGTTCAGCATTCGCCGCGGCAGCAACTCGGCCGCGCAAGACCTATCGGTGTTCGACGGCGTCGAGCGCGTGCTGCTCGAGCTCAGCCGGTTCGGCATCGGCCGCGACGATATCGTCATCTCCACGAACCTTAAAACGCGGCTCGACGGCCTTCCGCGTTCCGATCAGAGAGCGCCGGACGACCCGGGTGTGGCCGTGTATTGGGAGACGCGCCGCGGCGGCCGCAAGGTCATGGCCGTCGATCGATATCAGAAGGTCGCCGACAACCTCGCTGCCGTGGCCGCGACGCTGGACGCTATGCGCGCCATCAAGCGGCACGGCGGCGCACAGATCCTTGATCGTGCGTTCACTGGTTTCGCCGCCCTCCCGTCGCCGGCCGCTGCGCGCATGTGGCGCGAGGTCATCGGTGTGCCGGCGTCTGTTCGCGACATGCCATCCGTGCGGATCGCTTACCGCCGGCGCGCCGCCGAGCTGCATCCGGACAAGGGCGGTTCGCATGATGCGATGAGCGAGTTAAACGTCGCCTTCGCGGCCGCCGAGAAAGAGCTGAACGGTTGAAACAACGAAAGATGCACGGAGTACTGGAATGAAAATCCGTCTGGATGAATGGCTGAAACGAGAGTTCGATCCACCCCCTGCTATCCGCACGGCGCGCCTCTGGATCAACGCCGGGAAGATCTATCCGACGCCGGTCAAAATTGGCCGGTCATACTACGTCGAGCAGAACGCCGTCTTCAACGACGGCTCCGCTCGTCAGTCGCTCGCACAAAGGGTTCTGCAAAAGCATGGCCGCACGTCCTAGAATCCGCCGTCGCGCAAACTGGCCCGAGAACCTGCATGAGCCGCGCCCGGGTTATTACACATGGCGCGACCCGATCAGCAAAGAGACGCATATTCTCGGCCGCATGCCGCTCGCCCAGGCGATGCACGAAGCGCGGGAGGCTAACCTTGCGCTCGTCAGCCTGAAGCCGACGACGACGCTCATCGAGCGGCTTAACACGCCCAAGGAAACCGTCGCTGACCTGTTGCTGAAGATGCCCGCCGGAAAGGCCAAGCCTGAAACAATCCGCCATCGAAAGTACGTCGACAACGCGATTCGCGAAGAGCTAGGCGCAATCCGCTGCGCCGAGCTGACGACCAAGCACATAGCCGACATGCTGGAGAAAATTGAGGCGCGCGGCAAAATGCAGTGGGCGGTTCACGTACGCAGTCGCATGAAGGTGTTGTGCCGCCGCGGCAAAGCGCTGGGATGGATGAAGGAGAACCCCGCCACCGACACCGAGCGCGCGATCGTGACCGTAAAGCGACGCCGGATGACGTTCGACGAATTCCAGTTGATCTACGAGAAAGCGCCCGAGGTCGCGCTGTGGCTGCAAAATGCGATGCTGCTGGCGCTCGTCTCAGGTCAGGACAGGTCGACCGTCGCACGATGGGAACACTCGTTTCAGCAGGATGGCCATGCGGTTCTGACTCGCGCGAAGACCGGCGTGCGCATTGCGATTCCGCTCGAGCTCCGCATGGAAAAGCTCGGGATGTCGCTAGGCGAAGTGATCGCGCGTTGCCGCTCGACAGGCATCATCAGCAAATACCTGATCCATCACATCCGGCCGAACGTGAACGCGCCGAAGGGATCGGCCATCAAGATAAAGACGTTCACGGCAAAGTTCAAAGAGGCTCGCGATCTGGCCGGGATCACCGGCGACGACGCGCCGACGTTCCATGAAATGCGAAGCCTCACGAAGCGGCTTTACATGGAACAGGGCAACGTCGACACGAAGGCGTTGCTCGGCCACATGACCGACGCAATCGCGGATTTGTACGCCAACTCACGTGGGCTTGAGCCGATCAGAGTAAGAATCAGCGTCAATTGATCAGTGACCGTCGCGCACTCTATTTCAAAATTTCGATGGATACAGGCTTGCTGCAGCTGCCCCCCAGCACAGCAGCCTTGTAGTGATCGTAGATGACGATCTGCGGATGGTAGCTGTACTCGTAGCAGTAATACGCGGACGTTTGGTGAATGATGTGGCCATCGTCTAGTTTGTAGACTTTGTCGCCATCCCACCCTTGAAACTCCCCATCGACATGCCCCTCGTATGCCTGCGCCGCAATTGCGCATATGGCCAGCATCGCCCCAACGACTAGTTTCTTCATTTTTGGTCCTTTATCTGCACCGTTGCGCAGTGGCACGGGCATGTGATGTCGACGCAAATTCTACGCATTTCTTGAAGGCGCAGCGGTTGTTGACTGGCAACACGAGGCGTTTGTCATCACCGAGTTTTGAACGAATTTTGAACAGGCTTTGAACAACCCTTGCTGGATAACGGTTTGCGGGCGATGTGCCGTGTCGAAGCGGTACGGTCCCACGTCGAAGCTCGCGGTGCCGAAGCGCTCCGGATAGGCCCGCCGCAGCAACGCCGTGACGCGCTCGCGGAATTCGGCCGGGCGCAGCGGCAGTGACGCGTAGTCGTCGGCGCCGTTGACGAACGCGCGCACCATGCTCTCCTCGGACGTGTCGCGCGACACGAAAATCACCGGCATCCGGTCGCCGCCGACCGCGCGCGCCGTGCGCAACACCTCGGTGCCCGACAGGCGCGTGCCGTGCCAGTCCAGCACCAGCAGATCCACGGTGGATCGGGCAAGCGTTTTCGACATGGTGAGACCGTCGTCGTAGCCCGCGCAGGTATGGCCCGCGCTCGTCAGAATCTTTTCAATCGACTGACGCATGACGGGATCACGTTGGAGAATGGCAATGCGCATGGGATGACTCATAACTGATGGCGTGGACGCGATTCTCGAAGGCCCACCCGCGCTATCCCATAGGACCAGTCCTAATTTAGCGTTTGCTCAGACGAATCCGCTCGACGAATCGCCGACGGACTACAACCGACTTCCTGTACCCAGGCCCGGCTTTCCCCAAGCCCGCCACGAAACGCGGACTCAAGCAGAACTTTCCCAATCTAATTAAGCACTTCCCGAGGCGAATCGCTTTCATCCTGTAAAATCGCCGGTTGGCTTACTTCGTCATCGCGCCGCCCTACCCGGGACGGCGCGCCGGTGTCCCGCGCTCTACCCAGCCGTTGCCACACTTCTCGCCCGACGAGCGCCGTTTTTCCACGCCACACGTGGTTTCCAATTCAACACAACGACATAGCAATGCAAGCGACAAATCTGGGTGGAGCGCAGGCTGTCACCCCACGCCCGCTTGGGCGCAGCGACTATAAAACGCTCGGCCTCGCGGCCCTGGGCGGCGCGCTCGAGTTCTACGACTTCATCATCTTCGTGTTTTTTGCGCCGGCAATCGGCCAGCTATTCTTTCCGGCCGCGATGCCGGACTGGCTGCGCCAGGTGCAGACCTTCGGCATCTTCGCCGCGGGTTATCTGGCGCGGCCGCTCGGCGGCATCATCATGGCGCATTTCGGCGATCTGTTCGGCCGCAAGCGCATGTTCACGCTGAGCGTGCTGCTCATGTCCGTACCGACGCTGATGATGGGTCTCCTGCCCACCTACGCGAGCATCGGCGTGATGGCGCCGGTTCTTCTGCTGCTGTTTCGCGTGATGCAGGGCGCGGCGGTCGGCGGCGAGGTGCCGGGCGCGTGGGTGTTCGTCTCCGAGCACGTACCGGAGCGGCACATCGGCTACGCGTGCGGCACGCTGACGGCCGGGCTGACGGCGGGCATCCTGCTCGGCTCGCTGATCGCGTCGGCGGTGAATCGCAACTTTGCGCCCGCTGAAATCGCCGATTACGCGTGGCGCATTCCGTTCCTGATCGGCGGCGTGTTCGGCATGTTCTCGGTTTATCTGCGCCGCTGGCTGCACGAGACGCCGGTGTTCGCCGAACTCAAGCAACGCAAGGCGATCGCCGCCGAAGTGCCGCTCAAGGCCGTGCTGCGCGACCACGGCCGTGCGGTCATCGTGTCGATGCTGCTTACGTGGATGCTGTCGGCCGCGATCGTCGTCGTGATCCTGATGACGCCGACGCTGCTGCAAAAGCAGTTTCACATCGCGCCGGCCACCGCGCTGCTCGCGAACTGCGTGGCGACGCTGTGCCTGACGATCGGCTGCGTGATGGCGGGCTCGATCGCCGGGCGCGTCGGCGCGGGGCGCACGATTTTCATCGGCGGCCTGGCGCTGGCGGCGACCTACTACGCGATGTTCCAGCAACTCGCCGTCGATACGTCCACGCTCGTGCCGCTGTACGGCGTGACTGGTCTGCTCGTCGGCGTGATCGGCGCGATTCCGTTCGTGATGGTGAAAGCCTTTCCGCCGGTCGTGCGCTTCTCGGGCATCTCGTTTTCGTACAACGTCGCGTACGCGATCTTCGGCGGACTGACGCCGATCGCCGTCTCGCTGATGATGAAATCGAATCCGATGGCCGCGCCGTTGTACGTCGGCACGATCTGCGTGCTGGGCGCGCTGACTGCGCTGTTCATCAAGGACGCGCCGCACAAGCGCTGATCCGGCGTGTGCGCTCATGAATGACGCGAACGGCGCGCCTTTGACGGCGCGCCGTTCGCGCATTTGGAGCGGCTGCGGCGCGCTCAGGAGGCAACGCAACGCAGCGCATTTGCTGCGCGGTCTTTCACCGACATCGACACTTCACGCCGGCCCGAAACATCGGGCGCGCCATCGGCCTACGATGTGTCGCATGAACTCCCAAAAAACACCCGTTTCGCCCGCCCTCGGCCGCGTGCTCGCGACCGTCAGCGTCGGCTTCGTCGTCACGCAGTTGGACGTGACCATCGTCAATATTGCGTTGCCGCAGATCGGCGCGAATCTGCACGCGAATGTCGCGGGCCTGCAATGGGTCGTCGATGCGTACACGCTCGCCTTCGCCGTGCTGATGCTGTCGGCCGGCGCGCTCGGCGACCGCTTCGGCGCGCGCCGGCTGTATGCGGCGGGCATCGTGCTGTTCGCGCTGGCGTCGCTTGCCTGCGGCCTCGCACTCGATGCGCCGATGCTCGTCGCGGCCCGCGCGCTGCAAGGCGTCGGCGCCGCCGCGATGCTGCCGAATTCGTTGGCGCTGCTCAACCAGTCGTACGGGCACGACCCGAAACTTCGCGCCCGCGCGGTCGGACTGTGGACGGCGTCAGGCGCCATTTCGATCGCCGCCGGCCCGGTGTTGGGCGGCCTGCTGATCGCGGCCTTCGGCTGGCGCAGCATTTTCCTCGTCAATCTGCCGATTTGCGCCGCCGGCTTTCTCGCGACCTTGCTGTGGGTGCCGCGTCCGCAGGCCGCCGCGAAAGCGGATACCAGCCCGCGCGGCATCGACCTCGGCGGCCAGTCGCTCGCCATCGTCGCGTTGACGGCGTTCGTCGCCGCCGTGATCGAATGGCGGCCGCTGGGGCTCAGTCATCCGCTCGTCGCGGGCGGCTTCGTGCTCGCGGCGCTCGCGGGCGGCGCCTTCGTCGCCGCCGAGGCGCGGGCGCGCGCGCCGATGCTGCCGCTGTCGCTCTTCAGCAAGCGCAGCTTCAGCGCGGCCGTGCTGTTCGGCATCTGCGTGAACATGACTTATTACGGCATGGTCTTCGTGCTGAGCCTGTATTTGCAGCGGGCGCGCGGCTACACGCCGTTGCAGGCCGGGCTCGCGTTTTTGCCGCTGACCGGCGGCTTCCTGATTTCCAACGTGGCAAGCGGCTGGGTGGTCGGACGCTTCGGCGTGCGTGTGCCGATGATCGCCGGCGCCATCACCGCCGGGCTCGGCTACGGCCTGCTGCATTTTGTCGATGCCGGCACGCCGCTCATCGGCTTGCTGCTGCCGTTCCTGCTGATCCCGTCCGGCATGGGGCTCGCCGTGCCGGCGATGACCACCGCCGTGCTGGCATCGGTGGAAGCGCGGCGCGCGGGCACGGCATCGGCGGTATTGAACACGGCGCGCCAGGCGGGCGGCGCGGTGGGCGTGGCCGCCTTCGGCGCGCTCGCGAGCGGCTCCGCGACGACGCAAATCGTTTCGGGCATGCAAACGGCGACGGCGATCTCGGTCGGGCTGCTGGTGTTCGGCGGCGTGATGAGCTGCCTCGTGCATCCGCAGCCGCATTCGTCGTCGACGGCGCGGGGCGACGCGGACTCCGTGCGCGTGGGCAATTCGCGCTGATGTTGCAGATTGGCTGTCGAGGCTTCGTGCGCCGCGTCTCGGTTCGCGTTCGTTCGTCTCGGCTCGCCTTTAAACGCACGCGCAATAAAAAACGACCCCGGCGGCTCGAGGCCACAGGGGTCGTCAGCAGTCTATCCGACGTCTACTAGACATGTATCAGGCGCTCAGCCACGAGCGCGCCCTGCACCACTGCGCCGGCGAGCTACAGCGGCGCTTCCTGAATCGTGCCGGTGTTGATCGCGGCTTCGATCAGCCCTTCGTTTTGCGCCTTGCTGATTGCATCGGCGATCAGTTTTTCCGGCTCTTCGATCTCGGCCTTGATCGCGCCCAGGAATCCGGACGCATCGAGAACGACGAGCGTTTTCGCGGAATCGGCAAGGCTGATGATCACGCGATGCGGCGTGGGCCCTTCGCCAAGACTCGCGCACAACTGCAGCACCTTGCCCCCAATGGATTGCTCGAAACTTTGAATCATATGTACTCCCTTGATTGCGGCCGAATACGGCAGCCGGTCAAACCGGCTAAATCGTGAACGCGGGCGCTCAAAGGCCCAACCCGCTGCGCGGCGCGCGCGCACCGTCGATACTGATACGCCCCGCGCCGGTCACGAACAGCAGCAGAAAACCACCGGCGATGCCGATGTTTTTCCAGAAATGAATCACCATGTCGCGCTGCAAGGCGGCGTCGGTCACATTCCAGAAGTCGTGGCCCAGGACCGCGGTTGCCACCGTGTAGACCGCCATGATGAGCGCGAGCGGACGCACCTTGAAGCCGACGATCAACAGCAGGCCGCCCAATGCCTCGACCGCCGTGGCGATCGGCGCGGCGATCTGCACGAACGGCACGCCCTTCGAATGCAGGTAGCCGACAAAGCCCGCATAGCCCAGCAGTTTCATCACGCCGCCCCACAGGAACAGAACGGCGAGCGCAATACGCGCGATGAGAATAACGCCGGAATCGACGGGACGCGTCATGAGGTGCTCCTGTAGATGAATAAGCAGCAGACCCGGTTAAAGGGCCACAGTTCCCTGCTTTGCCTCTGAGCATAAGTGGATTGCCCGCGCTTTCCAAGGCGGGCAAGCGTTGGATGCGTAGTCTGCGACGCCGGGGATGCCCGGCGGCACAATTGGCTTCAAACATCTTCACCGACGCTGACGCCGCGAACCGGCGGCGTCGTGCACGATCAACGCGGCGCGTCCGGCGCGAGCAGCACGCCTTTCGTGAAGACGAAGCAGCCGTAGCCACGGTCTTCACCCGTCGCGATCACGCAATACGCTTTGCGCGCGCGCTCGTAAAACGCGAAGCGTTCGATGGATGCAAACGGCACCTCGCGGCCCTCGGCGGCATTGACCTCGATCTGCGCCTCGCGCTGCACGGCCGGAATGGTATGCGGCTCGCCGACGACTTCCATGCGCGACGCCGGTTGCTCGATGAAGGTATCGAGCGGCAGCACGGAAAGCACGGCGCGGACCGCACGCGGCGCGCTCACGCCGTCCAGATGAAGCAGCTTGCCGAGCACCGTGGAATGCGCGACCGAGTTGCCCGGAAAGTTCGCGTCGCAGATCACGAGTTCGTCGCCGTGACCCATTGAGCGTAGTGCATGCAGGATGTCGGCGTTCAGCAGGGGATCGAGGTTCTTTAGCACTGTGTCTCCATGCAAGTTGCTTGCGGTTATTCGAATGGATTGAATCGATTGCCTTGATCGCAATACGGCAAACGATTGTAGCAAGCAACGTCGCGCGCTTCGGAGAGATTCAGTGCGCCGCGCAAGACGCGCCGGGCGCGCCGGACGCCCCACGCCTCTTGCCGCGGCAACGCCACCGCAACCATCCGATGATCGCGAGCAGCATCAGCCCCGCGCCGCCGAGCACCGGTTCGCGCCAGCCGAGCAACGCGGTGAACATGAACGCGCGCGTGCCGGCGAGCAGCGCGAAGCCGGCGATCGCGCCGGAGAACGCGTCCATCGCGGCAGCGAATCGCGCGAACGTTCTGACGGGCGAACGAGTCGTGACGCCGGCGGGCTCGTGCATGATGCTCTCCATGAAAGATGGGCGATGGTGCTTGGCGATGGCGGATTGCGATTGGCGGTGGCCGCTCAGGCGCCCGCTGGCACCTGGTCGAGGAACCCGGTCACGGACTGAAGGCGCCCGTGCGCGTCGACCGTGCCGAAGTCGGAGCCCTTGACGATCGCATCGCCGGCGGGCGTCACGAGTTCCCACGAAAAGCGCAGGCGATTGCCGAAGCCGTCGACGTCGGTCGAGCGGCGAAACGTGTGACCGGCAAAGCGCTCCTGCACGGCCTGGATCATCGCGTCGATGCCGTCGTGGCATGCGCCGGTCATCAGCGGGTCGCGGTAGTCGGCGTCGCGAGCCCAAGTCGCGGCGATCAGTTCGCGGCGGCGCGCGCCGTCGGTCTCGTTCCATGCATCGAAATAACGATCGATCAGGTTGGTATGCGCGTTCATCTCCCACTCCTATGGCGTGATAGAGCGCTACGCTCGGCACGCGGATCGCATGCGGCGGGCTCGGAGTGAAGATTCGCGGTTTGGGCGACGTCGGTCGATTACGTGGGAGGTAATCGGGGTGCTGCGGTGGGCGGGGCAATGTGGCGGCTGGGGTGGCGAGGCGGAGCCAAGCGCAGCGAGAGGAGCAGCGAGGTGCGGCCACGCGCGGCGAGCGGCAGCGGGAGCGACGGGACGGGGACGGCCAGCGGTGGGACGGCCAGCGGCGAGGCGTAGCACTGCGCGGCGAGAGCGGAAGCGAGGCGCGGCCACACGCGGCGAGCGGCGACACGAGCGACGGGACGGCCAGCGGCGAGGCGTAGCACTGCGCGGCGAGAGCGGCAGCGAGGTGCGGCCACACGCGGCGAGCGGCGACGCGAGCGACAGGACGGCTAGCGGCGAGCGTCAAGCCACAAACGACCCGCAGCGAGCACCACCCATTACCTCCGAAGTAATGGATTGCCGCGGCGCTTTGGCTATCATCGGTGGCATGAACACACTTTCTCTTGCGCAAGGCGCCGCGTCGGCGCCGCCCACGGCCAGCCGCAGCGTCGGCGATCTGCTGCGTGAATGGCGGCAGCGTCGGCGAATGAGTCAATTGCTGCTCGCCGCCGAAGCCGACATCTCGACGCGGCATCTGAGCTTCGTCGAGTCCGGCCGCGCGACGCCGAGCCGCGAAATGGTGATGCACCTCGCCGAGCGCCTCGACGTGCCGCTGCGCGCGCGCAACGCGCTGCTGGTCGCGGCGGGATACGCGCCGCTGTTCCGCGAGCGTCCGCTGTCGGACCCGCAACTGAGCGCGGCGCGCGAGGCCGTCGAGCTGGTGCTGAAGGGCCACGAGCCGTATCCGGCACTTGCCATCGACCGTCACTGGACGATCGTCGCCACCAACAATGCGCTCGCACCGCTGCTCGCGGGCGCCAGTCCCGAATTGCTGAAGCCGCCCGTCAACGCGTTGCGCCTGAGCCTGCATCCGGAGGGCATTGCGTCGTCGATCGTCAACTGGCACGCGTGGCGCGAGCACGTGCTCGCGCGGCTGCAACGGCAAATCGACGTAAGCGCCGACGACACCCTCAGCGCGCTGCGCGACGAGCTGGCTGCTTACCCGAGCCCGCCCGGCGCCGCCGCGCCCGATGCCGCCGATAGCCCGCTCAACCAGATCGCCGTGCCGCTGCGGCTGCGCACGCCGCTCGGCATGCTGTCGTTCTTCAGCACGACGACGGTGTTCGGCACGCCAGTGGACGTGACGCTTTCTGAACTCGCCATTGAGGCGTTCTTTCCGGCGGATCCGCAAACCGCGGCCGCACTGCGCGACTTCGCGGAGAAGCAGCGCGTGGAGGGCGCTGCGGGCAGGGAGACGGCTGCCGGCGCGTGAACGCGTGGTCGAGTGGTCGAGTGGTCGAGTGGTCGAGTGGTCGAGTGGTCGAGTGGTCGAGTGGTCGAGTGGTCCGTGGTCCGTGGTCCGTGGTCCGTGGTCCGTGGTCGAGTGGCTGCGTGGTCGCGTGGTCGCGTGGTCGCGTGGTCGCGTGGTCGCGTGGCCGCGTAGTCGCGTAGTCGCGTAGTCGCTTATACGCGCGACGCAACGCCGGGCTGCCCGCAAGATCGGCGACGCCCTCTCGCGCGTCGCCTGAAGTAGCGCCGCGAGGTTGCGGTCGGGATCGTGGAGTTGATTGACGTCTGCGGGCTCAGCTCCCGGTCGCGAACAGGCGCAACCAGAACGCATATGACAGCGCTCCGCTTGACCAACCGCACACGGCGACGCGACGCTCAACGGACCGCATACGCCAGCGCAGCGCTTGAGCGACCGCAGACGGCGGCGTTGCGCTCAACGGACCGCGTGTGGCAGCGCTCTGCTCAACCGCCCGCAGACGGCGGCGTAACGCTCAACGGACGGCAGCCAGCGCCACGCCGAACCGACAGGCACACGCCAGCGCCCCGCCGAACCAACGCACATACGCTAGCGCCCCTCTCGACCGAGACACGCCCCCCGCGCCCCACCCCTCTGCGCAAATCTCCCCCACGTGCTATCTTTTTCGATCCACTTTGCATGTGTCGACCCAGCGCGCTGAGCCTCCCGACGACGTTCACGTCGCGAGCCGCCGCCGCGCCAAAGTCCGCCTACCGTACTCATCATGTCCGATCTCTCCACTCCGCTTTCCCGTGCGCCGCGCCGCTACGACCTCAACCCCAAACCGCTTGCCGCGGCTCTGCTGCTGATCGCGCTCGGCGCCGTCTATCTGGCGCAGACGGTCAGCGGCCGCCAGGCCGCGCTCTACATAGTCGGCGCGCTGCTCGGCCTGTCGCTCTATCACGCGGCATTCGGCTTTACGTCGGCGTGGCGCGTATTTATCGCCGATGGCCGCGGCGCCGGCCTTCGCGCGCAGATGCTGATGCTCGCCGTCGGCGTCGTGCTGTTCTTCCCGGCGCTCGCGTCGGGCAGCCTGTTTGGGCATCCGGTTGTCGGTCTGGTCGCGCCCGCGGGCACCTCCGTGGTGGTCGGCGCGTTCATGTTCGGCGTCGGCATGCAGCTTGGCGGCGGTTGCGCGTCCGGCACGTTGTACACGGTCGGCGGCGGCAGCACGCGAATGATCGTCACGCTCGCCGCGTTCGTCACCGGCTCGGTCGTGGCCACCGCGCATATGCCGTTCTGGACCGCGCTCCCGTCGCTCAAGCCGCTCTCGATGGTGACGACGCTCGGCGCGGGCAGCGCCATCGCGCTCAATCTGGCGATTTTCGCGGCCATCGCCGCGCTGACAGTGCTCGTCGAACGGCGCCGGCACGGAGGCCTCGTCAACGAAGCGGCGCGCCCGCCGCGTGCGTCGCCGTGGCTGCAAGGGCCGTGGCCGCTGTTCGTCGGCGCGCTCGCCCTCGTGCTGCTCAACTTCGCGACGCTCGCGCTGTCGGGCCGCCCGTGGGGCGTCACCTCGGCGTTCGCGCTGTGGGGCGCAAAGCTCTTCGCCGCGCTCGGGATAGACGTCGCGAGCTGGCCGTACTGGGCGACCCGCGCGAACGCAGGCGCGCTGGCGGCGCCTGTTACACACGACGTCACGACCGTGATGGACGTCGGCATCATTCTCGGCGCGATGGCCGCCGCCGCGCTCGCCGGGCGTTACGCGCCGGTCTGGAAAGTGCCGATGCGTTCGCTGATTGCGGCCGTGGTCGGCGGCCTGCTGCTCGGCTACGGCGCGCGCCTCGCCTACGGCTGTAACATCGGCGCCTACTTCAGCGGCATCGTCTCCGGCAGCCTGCACGGCTGGCTGTGGCTCGTCGCGGCGTTTGCCGGCAACGTGCTCGGCACGCGCCTGCGGCCCGCCTTCGGCCTCGAAGTCGAACGGGTACGTCGCACCGGCTGCTGATTCTCACCGAGGAAGTTACAAAGTCGCCCTGGTTTGTAACCGGGGCGGCAGCAGTCCGTTACAACTCTCTTCTGTCCCCAAAGCACGAAAAGCAGACGGTATTTATTACACATTTTGCTTCGGCTTTTCTCTTTCCCTTTCATTCAGACTTATTTACCGGTTGTGCGCACAACGATCGGCTGTTGCGCGGACGATACGCCCTCATCCCCGCCGCACAAGGGTTTTCATGGATCAGACCATTGCCGGCGCGGCCGCAAAAGCCGTGTAGCATCGCCTATTACAGGCCGGTGAAATTCTTACCGAAATTTGATGCATCTTTTTGAGATATTTTTTCGAGAAGGGATTGATTTCTTGTTTTGCCCTTCATACAATTCGTCCCAAGCTGTTACGAAATGTAACGCGATGTATCAAAAGGTCGCCATCTGTATCAACCGAGCGACCCGTAGCCGAAGGACAACGTTTTCGGCGAGGCACAAAAGAGATAACGGCAAAAAGCCGACTTAGTAATTCGGGGCTTCGGAAACACAGAAAATGGACCGTAGCAGCGAGACGCTGGACTCAATCCGCGAGATTAACCTGTCGTACATCATGCTTGCGCAACGCATGTTGCGTGAGGACAAACCCGTCGGCATGTTCCGTCTGGGCTTGTCGTCGGAACTGGCCGATCTGCTTGCCGGGCTGTCGCTCGCGCAGATCGTCAAGCTGGCCTCTTCCGATCAGCTTTTGTGCTTCTTCCGCTTCAACGACCACTCGATGTTGTCGGCGTTGACGCAAACGACGAAGCACACCGCAGTTGCACCGACTCACGCGGCCATCCTGCTTGCAGGCCAGCCCGCCGAGCAATTTGCCTAATAGGGTGACTGCGATGCTTAAGCGTAGCCTGACGGAAGACGCACAAGAAGTGTTTCGCGCCATCGCGCTGATCGAACTGGGCGCACGCATGCAGGTGCTCGAGAGCGAGTTGACGCTCTCGCGCGACCGCATGATCCGCCTGTATCGTGAGGTGAAGGGCGTATCGCCGCCCAAGGGCATGCTGCCGTTCTCGGCGGACTGGTACATGACGTGGCTCGCGAACATTCACGCTTCGCTGTTCTACAACACGTACCTGTTCCTCAAGAACGAAGCGCGCTGCTCGCATCTCGACGCGCTGACGAAGGGATATCGGCTGTATCTCGAGCACTGCAAGCACAGCGAAACCGAACCGGTGCTGGACTTGACGCGCGCGTGGACGCTGGTGCGTTTCTTCGACGCCGACATTCTGCAACTGACGAAGTGCTGCCGTTGCACCGGCAAGTTCGTCGCGCACAAGCACGACTTGCAGCACAACGTGGTGTGCGGCGCGTGCCAGCCGCCGTCGCGTGCCGGCAAAACGAAGAAGGCCGCAGCGGCTCGCCAGGAAGCAATGGAAGCTGCGCAGGTCGCTCAAGCCGCCTGAGCCAGGCAACTCGCTGGACCCACGATGACGGCTGGTCCGCCCGATTCGTACCGAAGCCTCAAGAAAAAGTCCGCGCAGAATAAATTCTGCGCGGACTTTTTTGTTTGGTGCTGCGCCGTTCTCTTACCCCGCCAGCCCCACCGTCTGCACGACAAGCCAGAGATTCGCCGCAGTAATCACCGCAAACAGCGACCACGCGACGATTCTCGTCAGCAGCGTATTCGCGAACTCGCCCATCAGCGAACGGTCGCCCGTCATGCGGATCAGCGGATAAAGCGCGAACGGCAATTGCAGGCTCAACACGACCTGACTTGCGACGAGCAGTTTGCCCACCGCGCCGTTGCCCATCATCTGCACGCCGATCAGCGCGGGAATCAACGCAAGCGCGCGTGTGATGAAGCGACGCTGCCAGCAAGGAATCTTCAGCTTCAGAAAGCCTTCCATGATGACCTGTCCCGCGACCGTGCCGGTGAAGGTCGAGCTTTGTCCCGATGCCAGCAGCGTGACCGCGAACAACACCGCCGCGAAGCCGGTGCCGACAATCGGCGCGAGCAGCTTGTACGCGTCTTCGATTTCGGTGACCTGATTGTGGCCGGTTGCATGAAACGCAGCGGCCGCGAGAATCAGGATCGCCATGTTGATCATCAGCGCGAGCAGCAGCGAAGCGATGGTGTCGATGCGCGACATGCCGATTGCGGAGCCGATGCTCGCGGGATCGCGCTTGACCGCGCGCGTCTGCACGATCGACGAATGCAGATACAGGTTATGCGGCATGACCGTCGCGCCGAGAATGCCGATCGCGAGATACATCGGCTCGCGCGAACTCAGCGCCTGCCACGACGGAATCAGCCCTTGCGCGACCGACGGCCAATGCGGCTTCACGAGCGCAAGTTCGACGATATAGCCGACGCCGATCGTCGCGATCAGGCCGAGCATGATCGCTTCGAGATCGCGGAAATTTTTGCCCTTCAGGCCGAGCACGATCAGCGTATCGAATGCCGTGAGCAGCACGCCCGTGGTCAGCGAGCATTTGAAGAGCAGATGGAATGCAAGCGCGCCGCCGAGCACTTCGGCGAGATCGCACGCGATGATCGACAACTCCGCGAGCAACCATTGAAACCGCGCGACGGTCGGCGAATAACGCGCTCGCGATAGTTCAGCGAGATCGCGCCCGGTGACGATGCCAAGACGCATGCTCAGGCATTGCAGCGCCATCGCCGCGAGACTCGAGAGCATGACGACGAACAGCAGGCTGTAGCCGTAACGCGAGCCGGCCTCGATGTCGGTCGCCCAGTTGCCGGGGTCCATATAGCCGATCGAAACCAGCAGGCCGGGGCCCGCGAACTGCAGGATCTTCTTCCAGAAAGGCGCGCCTTGCGAGACGGCGACCGAGCCTTGCACTTCGGATGGACAAAACGGCGCCGTTGCCGTGGTCGGTAGTTTGAACTGCAATCCGGGAATCTCTCGAGGAGGAATAAAACCGCCGCGCAGAATGGCTGCGCCGCGGACCGCCTCAAGTGTACAAAGAAACTTCCGGCAATGTCCCGCTCAGTGCATAACGGCCGACATCGCGCACGCGATAGTCGAGCGGATCGTGCAGCGTATGCACGCGCGCGTTGCGCCAGAAGCGGTCGAGCGCAAGCGGCCCGTGCGTGGCGCGCGCGCCGCATGCATCGAACAGTTTTTCGCTGACGTCGAGCGCCGCGCGATGCGCGACGATTTTCGCTTCGGAGGTGGCCAGCGCCACATGCGCGCGCGCTTCGGCGGACAGCGACGGGCCTTCGCGCCACGCGGCGTCGAGCGCCTGCGCGGCGCGCTCCGCCAACGCCTCCGCGCTCACCGCCTGGATGCGCATTTCGCCGAAACGCTGGATCAGGTACGGATCGTCGGTGGCTTTCGCCACGCCCGAAGTCAGCCACGGTTTGCCGTATTGCGTGACATACGTGCGGGCTTCGTCGAGCGCGCCTTGTGCAATGCCGACGAACAGATTGGTCATCACCTGCTGCGAGACGAGCGTGCGCAAACTCGCGTACGGCGTATCCGCGCGATGCAGCACTTCATCCGGCTCGACCCTGACCTGCGCGAATGAAACGCTGCCGCTGTCGGTCTGCCGCTGCCCGATCGGATTCCAGTCTTCATTGACGGTGATGCCCTCGCGCGTGGTCGGCACCACTGCAAATACGGAGTTGCCGGTGAGCGGGTCTTGTGCGGAAACCGTCATCATCTGCGAGCCGCGCGTGCCTGAGCAAAAGCCCTTCTGGCCGTTCAGAAGATAGCCGCCGTCGATGGTTGCACTTGCAACGAGGCGCGTATCGAGCGGATTCACCGCATTGCCCCACCACCAGCGTTCCTTGACTGTGCCGCTCAAATAGCGCGCGCGCTGTTCGGTATTGCCCCACACATTAATGCTCACTTCCTGCAGGAACGTGAAGCCGAGCAGATGAGCAAGCGCACTGTCGACCTGTGCGATCTTGCGAATCACCTGGTAAATGTACGGCCACGATGCGCCCTCGCCGCCGAATTCGCGCGGCACGGCGAGTGTGAGCAGGCCGGCGTCGGCGATCCACTGTTTTTCCTGCGCGGCATGGCCGCCGGCAAGATCGCGTTGCGCGGCGCTCGCATGCAATGCGTCGAGCAGGCCGGTGAGATCTCGCACCGCCGGCGCGGCGGACGCCTCGCGCGCGTGCAGCGCCGCGGCGTGACCAGAATCGTTCATGCTGTTTCCAGTGATGATGTTTGCGGTGTGACCTGCGGTGCAGGCGGGACCGTGCTGGGGCTCACGAGAGGCTCACGGCCGTCATCCAGCAGGTTTCATGATAGGCGGTGATGCCCGCGACCGATAGGAGCGGCGTTATTCGTCATGCGAAAGCGCTGTATCAGCCGGTCGCCTTAAGAGCGTCGCGAGTACCCTGCGTTCGTTCGACGCACGAAGCCGCCTCATCACCCGCGCTCCGCGAGCCGCCGCACGAAGCGATCGCCCACCAGTTGCACCGCCGTCACGATTGCAATCAGCAACGCGATGACCGTCACCATCACCGTGGTATCGAAACGCTGATAGCCGTAGCGGATCGCCAGATCGCCGAGGCCGCCCGCGCCGACCGCGCCCGCCATCGCGGAAGAACCGATCATCGCGACCACCGTGATCGTGAAGCCGCCGACAATGCCGGGCAACGCCTCAGGCAACAGCACATGCCAGATGATATGCCGGCGCTGCGCGCCCATTGCCTGCGCTGCTTCGATCAATCCACGGTCCACTTCACGCAGACTCACTTCGGCGACGCGCGCGAGAAACGGAATCGCGGCGATGCTAAGCGGCACGACCGCTGCCCACACGCCGATCGTCGTGCCGATGAGTAAGCGCGTGAGCGGCAGCAATGCGACCAGCAGAATGATGAACGGCGTCGAGCGGAACGCATTGACGAGCGCGCCCAGCGTGCTGTTCACCGCGCGCTTTTCGAAGATGCCGCCGCGCGTGGTCGTGACCAGCACCAGCGCCAACGGAATGCCGACGAGCGCCGCGATCAACGCGGAGATGCCGACCATCAGCACCGTATCGCGTATCGCACCGACGAGTTCGGAAAGCCAGAGCTCAGACATAGCCCAGCACCTCGACATGATTCGCGTGGCCGCGCGCGCGTTCGAGCAATGCGGCGATCTGCGCATGCACGCTCGCGCGTCCGTTCGCGCGCACTTGCGCCGACACGATCAGGCGCCCTTGCGCATGTCCCTGAATCCGGTCGATGCCGCCATGCACGAAACTCACGCTGCTTCCGTCGACGCTGAGCGCGGACGCGAGGCCGGCGAGATCGGGGTCGCGCGCGTCATCGCCGGTGAAACGCACGTCGAGCAGAACGCGTGCGTCGGCTTGCGCGATATCGGCGAGCGGCTTCACGCGCTCCGCGAGATCGGCGGGCAAATCATGCACCAGCGTGCGCAGCAACGCTCGCGTGGCATCGTGCTGCGGCTCGCCGAATACGCGCCACACCGGGCCCGTTTCGACCACACGGCCGCGCTCGATCACGGCAACCGTATCGCACACTTCACGAATCACCTGCATTTCGTGCGTGATTAGAACAACAGTCAGCTTCAGGCGCCGATTGATGTCGCACAGCAGTGCGAGAATCGCCTGCGTCGTTTCGGGATCGAGTGCGGACGTGGCCTCGTCGCAGAGAAGAATGTCGGGGTCCGTAACGAGCGCGCGTGCAATGCCGACGCGCTGCTTCTGTCCGCCCGACAAACTGGCCGGATACGCATCGCGCTTCGCCGCCAGACCGACGAGTTCAAGCAATGCATCGACCTTGGCGTCGATTGCCGCCTTCGGCACGCCCGCAATTTTGAGCGGCAACGCGATGTTCTCGCGCACCGTCTTTGCGGACAGCAGATTGAAGTGCTGAAACACCATGCCGATGCGTCGGCGCAGCGTCACGAGTCCGCGTTCGTCGAGTTCGCCGACACTTACGCCATTCACGCGCACCGCGCCCGAGCTCGGCTTTTCGAGTCCGTTGACGAGCCGCAGCAACGTCGATTTGCCCGCGCCGCTGCGCCCAATAATGCCGAACACTTCGCCGCGTGCAACGTTCAACGTGACGTCCGCGAGAGCCGCGGTCGACACGCCGCGCGTGCCCGCAAAGACTTTGCCTACGTTGTCGAATACGACAGCGGCCTGCGTCGGCGCTGCGTTCGAAACCGGTTCGGCTGCGCGCGACGGCGCGTCCTGAATGAACTGCGGCACATCGAAAAGATTAGCCATGCTCTGCTCCTGTCAGACTTACGCGGTTTGCTCGACGTTTGCACGCGCGCGCCGATGCTGCGCGCCGGCATGCACATCGGGCAAACGCGCGCGGCCGCCGCCGAACAGCTTCTCGCGCAAAGTCGGCGCGGGATCGTAGTCTTCCTTGTAGACGCCGCGGTTTTGCAGTTCGGGCACGACGAGATCCACGAAGTCCTCGAACGATTCCGGCATCACCGTGCGCGTCAGATTAAAGCCATCCACGCCCGCTTCTTCGATCCACGACACGAGTTCGTCGGCAATCTGCTGCGGCGAGCCGACCACCGGTTTCGCGCGACCGCCGAGCGTCATCTGTTCGAGCACTTTGCGTTTGGTCCACACGCCGCTCACGCTCTTTTTGGAAATGGCTTCGACCGCGGATTGCATCGACTCCGTCTTCACATACGAGATCGGCTCGTCCAACTCGTATTGCGAAAAGTCGATACCTGTCGAGCTGGAAAAGTGCGCGATGCCGCCTTCAGCGCTTGCATAGCGCCGGTACTCTTCGAACTTCTCCTGCGCCGCGCGCTCCGTTTCGCCGACCACTACCGTAATTCCGGCGAAGATCTTGATGTCGTCGGGCGCGCGCCCAAAGCTCACGGCTCGCGCGCGAATGTCGTCGACAATGGAACGCGTCAACTGCTTGTTCTGTCCGCCGACAAACACGCACTCCGCATGACGTGCCGCGAAATCCACGCCGCGGCTCGAAGAACCGGCCTGATACAAAACCGGCGTGCGTTGCGGAGAAGGCTCACTCAAATGAATCGCGTCGATCGAATAGTAGGGACCGTCATGCTTCACGCGATGCACCTTGCCCGGCTGCGAAAAAATGCGTGCGGCGCGGTCGCGCACCACGGCGTCGTCTTCCCAGCTTTGCTCCCAGAGCTTATAGACCACGTCCATGTAATCGTCGGCGCGGTCATAGCGGTCGTCGTGACTGATCTGCTGCGCGAGTCCCATGCCGCGCGCGGCGCTGTCCAGATAGCCGGTCACGATATTCCAGCCCACGCGGCCTTTGGTCAGATGGTCGAGCGTCGACATGCGGCGCGCGAACAGATACGGCGGCTCATACGTGAGATTCGACGTGACGCCAAAGCCGATATGCCGCGTCACATGCGCCATTGCAGGCACGATGAGCGCCGGGTCGTTGATCGGAATCTGCACCGCCTCGCGCAACGGCGTATCGGGACCGTTTTGATAAACGTCGTATACGCCGACGATATCCGCGAGAAAGATGCCGTCGAACTTGCCGCGTTCGAGCGTCTGCGCGAGACTCGTCCAGTAGTCGAGATCCGTGTAGTGCGCAGAGCGATCCCGCGGATGCGTCCACAAGCCATGATTGATGTGGCCGACCGCATTCATATTGAACGCGTTCAGCAGGATCTTTTTCTTCGGCATCGCGTAGTCGCTCCTGTTGTTCTATCCGGCGCGCGAGCGCCCCTTACCACGCGACTGCGTACAGATTGCCGAACGCTTTATCGAGCGCGGCGCGCACGGCCGGCGAATGCTGATAGATCGAAATGAACTTGCGAATGCGCGGATCGTTCGCGCTTTCCGGACGCACGACCCATTGAATCGCGTAGTTCTTGTTCTCGAGGCCGTCGAATAGCAGCGCGCTATTCGGGTCCGTCGTTCCCGCGAGCTTGATGAAGCTCGGGTAGCCTTGCGCGAGGTCGACGTCGTCGAGCGAACGGGCGAGTTGCGAGGCTTCGAGCTGAACGATCTTCAGATGCTTCGGGTTGTCGATAATGTCGAGCGTCGTCGCGCGATAGTCGATGCCCGGCGTCAGCTTGATCAGCCCCGCGCGTTGCAGCAGCAACAGGCCGCGCCCGCCGTTCACTGGATCGTTTGCGATGGCCACGGTCGCGCCGTCTTTCAGTTCGTCGAAGCGTTTAATCTTTTTCGAGTACAGCCCGATCTTCATGATCGTGCCCGGCGCAATCGCGACAAAGTTATAGCCGCCCTGCTTCTTTGCATTCTCGAGAAACGGAATGTGCTGGAAGTAATTGACGTCGATGTCCTTGTTCGCGAGCGCGGCGTTCGGCGTATTCCAGTCGGTGAATTCGATCACCTTTACATCGAGCCCCTGCTCTTTCGCCTCGCGCACCGCGATTTTGAGTGCTTCGATTTGCGGGCTCGTCGCCGTGCCGATCTTCAGCGTCGGCGCATCCGCCGCGAACGCGGGCGCCGCGGGCAAAGCGAGTGCAAAGCCGAATGCGCTCAGAAGCGCGAGCGTCGGCGCACGGAAAAAGCGCCGCGCGTTGGAAAGAAAAGTGCGCATGGTGGACTCTTGATGAAGATGTGATGTATTCGCGGCGAGTCAGATCGACGGCCTGCGCCAAGGTGCGAATCATCATAGAGGCCACGATGCCTGCGGGTCTACGAACGGATTTTCGAAAGGAAAGCGCGAAAAAAGATTTGCGAAAAAAAACCGGAGCGCGCTTGCGGCGCGGTCCGGTTCTACAACAGCAGTCAATAATAGACCGAAGCGTTTAGCGCTTTGCCACCTGTTGGTCGGAATGTGCAGCCGGCGTTGCAGCCGAGCCCACGGCCGTATCCGACGCCGGCACATCGCCCCAACCGCCGCCGAGCGCGCGAATCAGGTTGACGGTCGCGACCGCTTGCGTGCCCTGCAAATGGCTCGCTTGCAGTTGCGTGCTCAACACCTGCCGCTCGCCGTCGATCACGTCCAGATAGCTGACCGCGCCCTCGGTGTACTGCGTACGCGACAGACGCGCGGCGCGCTGCGACGCCTGCACCGCAGTGTTTTGCTCGCGCATCTGATCGTCGAGCAGACGCAGATCGGCCAGGTTGTCCTCGACTTCGCGGAACGCGACCAGTACTTGCTGACGATACTGCGCGACGTCCTCGTCGTATTTCGCACGAGCCTGCGCGAGATTCGCCTTACGCCGGCCGCCGTCGAACAGCGGCAGCGTCAATGCAGTGCCGGCAAACGGCCCGAGAATGAACGCGCGGCTCGACCACATGAAGAGATCGCCGAGCGTGGCCGACTCATAGCCGAATGCGCCGGTAATGTCGAGCTTCGGGAAGAACGCCGACTTCGCCAGACCGACGCGCGCATTTGCCGCCGCCATCGCGCGCTCGGCCGCCGACACATCGGGCCTGCGTTCGAGCAGCGCCGAAGGCAACCCCGGCGGCACGCGCACTCCGACCGGCACGAGCGGCGCTTCGGCGAACGAGAATTGCGCCGGCGGCTTGCCGAGCAGAATCGCGAGGCTATGCTCGGACGCCGCGCGCTGACGCGCGACGCCTACTGCGTCGGCGCGTGCGCTCGCGAGTTCATTGCGGGCACGCGACACATCCAGTTCGCTAATGTCGCCTTCCTTGAAGCGGCGCTCGACGAGCTTCAGCGTATCTTCACGCAACGCGACCGTGCGGCGGTACAGGTCCTGGTCGGTATCGAGTTCGCGCAACTGGAAATAGTTTTGCGCGACGTCGGCCTGCAGCGACAACTGCACCGAACGGAACAGCGCTTCGCTTTGCTGCTCGTCCGCACGCGAGGCGTTCACGTTCGAACCGACACGTCCGAACAGATCCGCCTCATACGACGCGCCGACCTGCGCGCGCCAAATGGTGCCGGTCGTGCCGCCCACGCTATCCGGCTGGAATTGCGAGGCCGCCGACGCCCGTTCGCGCGTCGGGCCGAAGCCCGCGTCGAACTTCGGGAACCAGTCGGACTTCGCCGCACGCGTGACCGCACGCGCCTGCTGCACACGCGCCGCCGCCGCTTTCAGGTCCTGATTCGCGGCAGCCGCCTGCTCTTCGAGCGCGTCGAGTTGCGGGTCGCCGAAAATCTTCCACCATTCGCCGCGATGCGCGTCGTCCGCGGGTTGCGCGGTTTTCCACGTACCGGTGTCCTGAGCCGACGCACCCGATGCACCCGATGCACCCGACGCAGCCGATGCAGCCGACGCGCCCGAAGCCGCGACCGGCGCTTCCTTGAACGCGGTCGGCGTGTCCACTTCGGGACGCTTGTACGTGGGCTCAACCGAGCAGGCGGCGAGCAGCGCGAGCAGCAAACCGCTCGCTGCCGCACGGCCCCATCCACTCAAAATCTCAAAGCGTTTCATTGTTGTTCTCTCCTCAGGCGTCCGTGACCGGCGCGCCGATGCGCGGCGAATCCTTCTGCGCGACATGAATCGTCCCGCCGGCCAACGTACGCAGCACCACATAGAACACCGGCGTCAGCATCAGCCCGAACAGCGTCACGCCGAGCATGCCGAAGAACACCGCAATCCCCATTGCATGACGCATTTCCGAACCGGCTCCGGTCGACAGCACCAGCGGCACGACACCCATGATGAACGCGATCGACGTCATCAGAATCGGCCGCAGACGCAAGCGGCTCGCTTCAATTGCCGCCGACAGCGGCGTGTGTCCGTCGTGTTCCAGTTCGCGGGCGAACTCCACGATCAGAATCGCGTTCTTCGCCGACAAGCCCACCAGCACCATCAAGCCGATCTGCGTGAAGATGTTGTTGTCGCCGCCCGTGAGCCATACGCCGGTCAACGCGGACAGCACGCTCATCGGCACGATCAGGATCACCGCGAGCGGCAGCGTCAGGCTCTCGTACAGCGCGGCCAGCACGAGGAACACGAGCAGCACGCTGATCGGGAACACCCACAAGCCCGCATTGCCGGCAAGAATCTGCTGATACGTCAGATCGGTCCATTCGAGCTTCACGCCATGCGGCAGAACTTCCGCCGCCACGCGCTCAGCCGCGGCCTGTGCCTGTCCCGACGAGAAGCCCGGCGCCGGTCCACCGTTGATGTCCGCGGCCGTATAGCCGTTGTAACGCACCACCATTTCCGGACCATACGTCGGCGTGACCGTGACGAGCGACGACAACGGCACCATGTCGCCCGCGCTGTTGCGCGTCTTCAGTTGCAGGATGTCGTCGGCGCGTTGACGGAACGGCGCGTCCGCCTGCACCCGCACCTGATACACGCGGCCAAAGCGGTTGAAGTCGTTCACATACAGCGAGCCCAGATAGATCTGCATCGTGTTGAACACGTCAGTGACCGGCACGCCGAGCTGCTTCGCCTTCACACGATCGAGGTCCACGTTCAGTTGCGGCACGTTGATCTGATAGCTCGAGAAGGTCGGGCCAAGCTCAGGCGTTTGCGCCGCCTTCTTCACGAATGCCTCCGCTGCCTTGTTCAACTCCGCGTAGCCGAGCGCGCCGTGATCCTCCAGTTGCATCTTGAAACCGCCGAGCGTGCCGAGACCGAGCACAGGTGGCGGCGGAAACACCGCCACGAACGAATCCTTGATCGCGCCGTATTGCTGATTCAACGAGCCCGCAATCGCGCCTGCCGAGAGCTTCTTGTCGCCGCGATCCTTGAACGGCTTGAGCGTGACGAACACAATGCCCGCGCTCGAACTGTTCGTGAAGCCGTTCACCGACAAACCGGGGAACGCCACCGCGCTTTCCACGCCCTTTTGCTTGAGCGCGATCGCGCTCATGTCACGGATCACTTTTTCCGTGCGATCGAGCGACGCGCCGTTCGGCAGTTGCGCGAACGCGATCAGATACTCCTTGTCCTGCGCGGGCACGAAACCGCCCGGCACGATACGCGCGATCAGCACCGTTGCACCGACCAGGATCGCGTACACCGCGAGCATCGCGCCCTTGCGGCGCAGCACGCCCGTCACGCCGCGGCCATAACCTTCGGAGCCGCGATGGAACACCTTGTTGAAGCCCTTGAAGAAGCGGCCCAGCAGGCGGTTCATGATGCGCGTGAGGAAGTCTTCCTTCGCGCCATGACTGCGCAGCAGCATCGCGGACAACGCCGGCGACAGCGTCAGCGAATTGAACGCCGAGATCACCGTGGAGATCGCGATGGTCATCGCGAACTGCTTGTAGAACTGGCCCGTGAGACCCGTCATGAACGCGAGCGGCACGAACACGGCGACGAGCGTGAGCGCAATGGCGATAATCGGCCCGCTCACTTCCTGCATCGCCTTGTACGTCGCATCGCGCGCACTGAGTCCGTTTTCAATGTTCCGCTCGACGTTCTCCACCACGACGATCGCATCGTCCACCACAATGCCGATTGCCAGCACCATGCCGAACAGCGACAGCGCATTGATCGAGAAGCCGAATGCAAGCAGCAGTGAGAACGTGCCGACAATCGACACCGGCACGGCGATCAACGGAATGATCGACGCACGCCACGTCTGCAGGAACACGATCACGACGATCACCACCAGCGCGATGGCTTCGAGCAGCGTATGCACGACCGCCTCGATACTCGAACGCACGAACTGCGTCGGGTCATAGACGATCTTGTATTCGACGCCCGCGGGCATGTCCTGCGCGAGATCCTTCATCGCGGCGCGCACTTCATCGGAAATCGCGAGCGAATTCGCACCCGGCGCCTGATTGATTGCGAGCGCAACGGCCGGCTTATTGTCCAACAGCGAACGCAGGCCGTATTCCGACGCCGCGAGTTCGACGCGCGCAATGTCGCGCAGATAGGTCACGCCGCCATCGGGCGTGGTCTTCACGATGATGTTGCCGAATTCGTCCTCGGTCTTCAGACGGCCGCGCGCATTCACCGACAACTGCAATTGCGTGCCCGGCACCGAAGGCGATGCGCCGATCACACCGGCCGCCACCTGAATGTTCTGCTCGCGAATCGCATTAGCCACTTCGGTCGCCGTCAAACCGCGCTGCGCGACCTTCTGCGGATCGAGCCACACGCGCATTGCGTAGTCGCCCGAACCCCACAACTGGACCTGGCCCACGCCCTGAATCCGCGCGAGACGATCCTTCACGTTCAGAACCGCGTAATTGCGCAGATACGTCATGTCGTAGCGGTCGTTCGGCGAGATCAGGTGCACGACCATGGTGAGCGTAGGCGAGCTCTTGATGGTCGTCACGCCGAGCCGCTGCACGTCTTCCGGCAAACGCGGCAGCGCCTGGTTCACGCGGTTCTGCACGAGCTGGGTCGCGAGGTCCGGGTTCGTGCCGAGCTTGAAGGTGACCGTCAGCGTGAGATTGCCGTCGCTATTTGCTTGCGACTGCATGTACAGCATGTTCTCGACGCCATTGATCTGCTCTTCGAGCGGCGAAGCGACGGCTTCCGCGATCACTTTCGGATTGGCGCCCGGATACTGCGCGTGGACCACGACCGACGGCGGCACCACTTCCGGGTACTCGGAAATCGGCAGCTTGAAGAGCGAAATCACGCCCGCCAGCAGAACCAATACCGATAGCACGCCCGCGAAAATCGGCCTATCGATGAAGAATTTGGATATGTTCATTGGAAGCTCTTGATGTTTGGAGCAAGCGGTTGGAGCACGCGCCGCGCGTTCAATGCCGCGGCGCGAACGCTCACGAGTTCTTGTCCGCTTTGGCGCGCTGCTGCGCGAGCGGCGCGCTGTTCGGGTCCTGGTCGGTCGTCATCGGCACCATATGCGCGCGCACTGCATCGCCGGGCCGCACGCGCTGAACGCCGTTCACCACAATGCGGTCGCCTGGTTTCAGGCCGCCCTTCACGACACGCAGATTGCCCTGCATGTCGCCGAGCGAAATCTCGCGATACACGACGTGATTGTTCTGGTCGACCACCAGCACGAACTTCTTGTCCTGGTCGGTGCCGACGGCGGCGTCGTCGATCAGCACCGCCGGATGCGGTTCGCTGCCGCCCACTTTCACGCGCGCATACAGGCCCGGAATCAGCGTGCCGTCCTGGTTGTCGAAACGCGCGCGCACGCGGATGGTGCCCGACGACGTATCCAGACGGTTATCCACCGACTCGATCGTGCCGCTGCGCGAGTAGCCGCTTTCATCCGCGAGACCGAGTTCCACCGGCACCTTGCCGCCGTCTTTCGCGCGACGCAGGTATTGCAGATAGGTTTGTTCGTCCGCGTCGAACGATGCGTAGATCGGCGACACCGACACGAGCGTGGTGAGCGGCGCCGAGCCCGCACCTGCCGACACGACGTTGCCCACCGTGATTTCCGCGCGCGATACGCGGCCCGATACCGGCGCCGTGATCTTCGTATAGCCGAGATTGATGCGTGCGGTTTCGAGCGCGGCTTGCGCGGCCTTCAGGTTCGCACTCGCTTCGCGCGCGGCGTTCTGCTTCTCGTCGTAATCGCGCTTGGCGATCGCGTTGTCGGTGATCAGGCGTTGCGCGCGCTCCCAATCGCTTTGCGTGTAGCCCGTGCGCGCCTGCGCGGCCGCGAGCTGCGCTTCCGCGCGCGCGACTTCCGCCGCGTACGGGCGCGGATCGATCACGAACAGCGTGTCGCCTTTCTTCACGAGCGCGCCGTCCTTGAAGTTAACGGACACGATGGTGCCTGGCACCTGCGAACGCACGTCCACTTTTTCTACCGCTTCGAGACGGCCTGAATAGCTCTGCCAGTCGGTGATCGTTTTTTGCACCACGGTGGCGACATCGACTTCCGGCACGATGGTCGGGGCGGCAGGCGAACTCGCGTCCACGCGGATTGCGCCGAATGTGCCGAGTCCGGCCAGCACGAGTACCGCTAGTGTGGCAACCGCCACGCGGCGGCGGGAAAGAGGAAGGATGGTCATGTGTAGCTCCCGGTATCGTTGATTAAAGTTCTGCTTGTTTCTGTTTCAGCGATGGGCGCGCGCATCGAAGCGCCACTGAAAAAATCGCACTGCCTCCTGCAAGGCGGGCGGATGATCGGCGAGCGCCGCATGCGAGACGGCTGGATAGCGGACCACCTGGGTCAGCACTCCGGCGTCGATCAGACTGCTCGCGTATTTCTCCGCCTCGACATGCAGCACGTCGTTTTGCGCCGTCGCGATCAGCGTGGCCGGCAAGCCGGCGAGCCGCGACGATTCCAGCGGCGCCGCATACGGATGCATGCGTTGCGACGCCTGCGGCAAGTACGCGCGATAACAGGCCGCGCATTCTCTTGCCGTGATGTCCGAGCCGAGGCGCTTTTCATCGCCAAGGCGCGTGAGACTCGGGTCCAGCATCGGCCCGAACAAAGCTTGCGCGGAAATTTGCACGTCGCCGCGATCGCGCGCGATGAACGCGAGGCAATTGGCCAATTGACCGCCCGCGTCATGGCCGGCTACGCCAACCTTCCTGCTATTGCCGCCAAATGCACGCGCCCGCGTCTGCACCCACAATGCCGCGCGATGTGCGTCTTCGGGCGCAGCGGGAAATGGAAACTGCGGCGCGAGCGAATAACCGACCGACACCACCAATGCAGGTAAATGTTCTGCGAAATAGCGCGACGCAAAGTCGGCCTGATCGATCGACCCCTTCGTAAAACCGCCGCCGTGAAAATAAAGCAGTACCGGCAGTGCGGTTTTCTTCGGCTGCCGGTACAAACGCAACGTGATGTCCTGCGCGTGTCCTTCTATCTGTACGTCAGTGACTTCCAGTGCCGTGCTGTCGGCCCCGGCCGGCGCAATGCCGGCGGGCACAAATGAGTACGGCGGTTTGAATGCTTCCATGTCGAGCCGCGCAATGCGCAAAGAACTTCAATGGTGCGAATTGTGGGTTCGGCAGACTCGTAAATAAATGCCTATAATCCGGCAACACAATTCGGCCCCTCTGAACAATCCAACCGATTGCTCGGCGGATTCGAATCCTGCTCAGTACGCCTGCCCCTTCTGGAGGTTTGCAATGGACCGGCTTCAGGCCATGCAAGTGTTCACGCGTGTCGTCGACACAAACAGCTTTACTCGCGCGGCTGAAACGCTCGACCTGCCGCGCGCATCGGTTACCACGATCATTCAGAACCTCGAAGCGTTCCTCGGCACACGGCTCATGCACCGCACGACGCGGCGCCTGTCGCTCACGCCGGACGGCGCGGCGTACTACGAACGCTGCGTGCGCATCCTCGCGGACGTGGAAGAGACCGAGGCCAGTTTTCAGAGCGGCAATAAAAAGCCGCACGGCAAGCTGCGCATCGACATGCCGGGTTCGATTGGCCGCCTGCTGGTGATTCCACAACTATGTGAATTCCACAAGCGCTACCCGGACATCGATCTGCAACTCGGCTTGTCGGACCGGCCGGTCGACTTGCTGCAGGAAGGCGTGGATTGCGTGGTGCGCGTCGGCGCGCTACAGGATTCCTCGCTGGTGGCGCGACGGATCGGCCTCTTCGAGGGCGTGTCGTGTGCGTCGCCGGAGTACATCGAACGGGCCGGCATGCCGACTTCGCTCGAGGACATGGAAAATCACAAAGCAGTCAATTACTTCTCGAGCCGCACGGGACGCACGCTCGATTGGGCATTCCTGGTTGATGGTAAAGAGGTTGAAGTAAAAATGAAGAGCATTGTGTCGGTGAACGACGCCGATGCCTACGTGACCTGCGGGCTGGAAGGTTTTGGCCTGATTCAGCCGGCGCTCTTCATGGTGCTGCCGCATTTGCGTGCGGGCCAACTCGTAGAAGTACTGCCCGAGATGAAGCCTTTGCCGATGCCTATTTCGGCAGTCTATCCGCACAGTCGGCATCTGTCGCCTAAAGTCCGTGTTTTCGTAGACTGGATTGCGGAAGTGTTCGACCGTTGCCCACTACTGAGTGGCCGCGGCACGCTCGACGCAACCTGCTCGAAGCGCACGCTCGAAGAACGCGAGTCCGCTCCGGCACTCGACACACCGGTTATATCCGAATGGGTCGCGTGACTCAACTCAATTGAAGTGCAAATAGTGAAACAGTGAATTCCAACCGCGGCGCTAATGCCGCGGTTGTTGTTTCAGCCTGTGTTTATAAGGCTTGTCGTTCGATTGTTCTGGAATCGCGACAATTCATTTCGCGAAAGCGCAATTTATCGGCGCTCGCTCGAAGTCTACATTTCACCCTGTCGCAGCACCCGTCGTGCTGCAAATGAATCGACAGGAGTGAATCATGAAACGCAATCTTCTCGCAGGTCTTACTCTCTCGCTGCTCGTGGGCGCGCCGGTATTCGCACAGAGCAACGGCATCGGCCACGCAGGCAGCTATCAGACTCAACCCACCGCCTCGACGACGGCGACGGGCGGCAAGACGCGCGCCGAAGTGCAGGCCGAACTGGTTGCCGCCTATCGCGACGGCTCGCTGCCTTCGCTCAATCGCACGACGTATCCGAACAAAGGCCTGATCGGCCAAACGCAAGCCGCGCGTATCGCGCTGCAAGAAGGCGCGAATGGCGATGTCACGCGCGTGGCAAACGGTCAGTAAATTCTCAGCAATGCAACAAGAAGCTCGCCGAGATAGTTAGCCATCCGGATTAAACGCCGATAACGACGAGCCGAACAGATCTCAGCACTTTATAAAGGAGCACACCATGACACCATCAGAACTCGACCACTGGAATACGGACTCCGCAGTATGGACGCCGTATCGCGCGCCGCAACGCTAATGCGCCGCGCCATTGCAACAAGGGCCGCGGTTCACATCGGGCGGCCCTTGTTGCAATCGTTGAATTAACGCCTCGGCACGCCTTCGCGCCATTCGCCCCAGTGCGTGACAATGTCCTGCACGAGCGGATTGCCCGAGCGATACAGGTTTTCCAGCGCAATCGTAAAGCCGCCTTGCGCTGAGTAGTTGAGCAAGTTATCGGCGCTCGTCTGTCCGTCATAAGGGCGGTCGAAATCCGAGCCCGCACGCACTACAGCCACGCGGTTCAAATCGACCTTATGCACCGAAGCCGCGCGTTTCAGTGCTTCATACGTCGCATTGTCTTCCTGCTGCGTCGTGCAATACGAGCCCTTTCCATCGGTCAATATTTTGGTCCAGTCGCGAGCGCGTTGCCCGAGCAATGTGCCGGACCACCATGTGTCGCCGGCGAGCGTATCGCACTGAATGACCGTCGGCGGACGATTAGCCGGCGCGTACGAATACTTGGCGCGCGCAGCCTGCGCCTGCGCATTGTCCGAAAGCACGACGTTGCGCGATAAAGCGAATGCCGTATCGGCGAGTTGCGTATTGAGCTGGAATACTTCGGTGCGGTAATCGAGCGGCGGCTTTTCCGCAGGGCTCTTCGTATTGATCCCAAGATAGCCGGTGTTCCAGCCGGCCGGAATTTCGCGCCCGTCAATTTCCCATTGAATGCCGAAGTCGACGAGATATTTCGCCCACGCCGCCGAGCCCACCGTGCCCTGCTGAGGATCGATGCCGGCAATCCCCGCGACCATGAAATACGTATGCCGCAAATCGAAACGCGGCGAGAACGTCAGCGCCATGATGGACGCCGCGGCATTCGTGTGGCCCATGCCGGTCGTCATCACGCAGACGTCCTGGCGGTTGCAATGCACTGCCGGATAATCCGGCGACAAGCCGTCCACCGGAATATCGCGCCACGGTCCGAGCTTGTCGAGCCACACCTGGCCCTCGGGACCGAACATCGAGATGATCATCACCTTGACCGGCCGCCCGCGCGAGCCGCCGTCGCCATGCGAGAAAGCGTCGCTGTCGTCCGCGCTTGCGGGTCCGGAAGTAAAGGCTGCGCATGCCGCGAGTGCAATGACGGATAGCGCGCCCAATGTGCGAGTCAGCATCGTGATCTTCCTTTTGCTTGTGATGCAGTTGGGGAGAGTGCCGCTTCAAGCCGGAAGAAGTATAGATGCGACGAAATTATTTTCCACTACACGACACGTCGATTACGTTAATCGCACGAAGCTCTCCGCGAGTGGCGAGTCGCCAGTCGCGTGCACCAGAAAAAGGAAAATCATGCGCGCGGTACATCCGGTTCGAAAAACACCCAGCGCACTTGCGGAAAGGCGGCCTGCAAATCGGCCTCGATGATGTTGATCGCATCGACCATCGCGCGGCCGCTCGCATAGTCGATCATTTCGGCCTGCACCGCGACCACCACGTGACGTCCCCATTGCAACGTGATCATATTGATGATGCCGCGAATTTCGCTGCGCGCGCGCAAATGCGCCTCGATGGCGCGGCGCACTTCGGGGCTCGCCGATTCGCCGACGATCATCGACTTCACCTCGCGCGCCACCAGTCCCGCGATCACCATCAGCAGCAAGCCGACGGCGATGGAGCCAAACGCGTCATAGACAGGATTGCCGGTCACGAGCGTGAGCAGCACCGCGGCAAACGCGATCGCGAGGCCCACCAGCGCGGCAATATCTTCGCCGGCGACCACCAGCAATTCCGACTCGCGCGTTTCCCTGAACCATCGCCAGATGTTTTTCTCGGGATGCACGCGGCGGATTTCCCTGAGCGCGCCCCACAGCGAAAACGCCTCGAGCACCACCGACACGCCCAGCACCACGAGCGCGACATAGGCGTACTGTAGAGGCTCGCGCGCCATCAGCCGATGCACGCCTTCATAGACCGAGAACGCGCCGCCCACGAAGAACAGCAGTAACGCGACGAGCAGCGAATAAAAATTGATCTCGCGGCCTCCGCCCATCGGATGCAAGGGGCTCGCCGGCCGGCGTGCCTGACGCAGGCCGAACAGCAGCAGCAATTGATTACCGCAGTCGGCGGTCGAGTGAATAGCTTCGGCGAACATCGAGCCGGAACCGGTGAACGAAGCGGCAGCGAACTTGCAAACGGCAATACCAAAGTTGGCGGCCAGCGCATAAATAATGGCTTTCGGCGATTCTTCTTTCATCGTTATCGAGGGCGTTGTTCAATTTGCGAAAGGCTTTGGGCTTCCGGGAATGCGTATTATGGCCATGCCGCACAGCATGGTCCAACAGCGGCGCGCCATGTGTTGCGCCGCGCCGTCAACGCACTCTCCACGCAACCCTCATGCCCTCTCGAGCGCGGCCATCTCGCGCACGATCACCAGCAGCATCGACAGACTCGCGCCCCCCGTGGCGCGCAGATCGGCAAGCAAACGCGCATAGCGTTCCAGTTGTGCGCCGCGCCTGTCGCGCCAGGCTTGAACCAGCGTGTCGGGCGCGGCCGAGTCGTCGGCGCCGGCGAGCGCGCTCGTCGTGAGCGCGCGTTTGAGGCGCGCGAGTTCCGCCAATGCCGATGCGCGCGCGAGCATGTCCCAGTGCGACGGCGCGGGCAGCGCGGCCGCGCGTTCGCTGATCCAGTGGTAATTCAGCAGCGTGCCGAGCGCGAAATACACGCCCGCCACGAGTTCGAGTTTGCGCTCGCACGTCGATGCCACTTCCGCAATGTCGAGCAGCGCAGCCGAGATTTCGCCACTGGCGATGCGCACCGCGAGGTCGCTGTCGACGCCCGCATCCACCAGCACGCGTTGTCGTTCGGACAGCGCTTCGAGATCCGCGGCCGGCAACAGCGCGGGCCATTGCGGCGCGAGACGCTGCGCGGCGTCGCGGCAACGCGCGAGCAGATCCGTCACGTCGTCGCCATTCACCGCCGGCGACGACAGATGCCGCAAGAACCACAACGCCGAGCGTTCGACGAGCCGTGCGACTTCGACGAACATGCGCGCCTGCACGTCGTCGGCGACGCGGTTATCGAGCGCGTCGATGCTGTGCCAAACGTGATCGAGGTCGAACACATCGCGTGCCATGATGCAGGCCCGCACGATGTCGCCGGGCCGCGCATCCGTCTCCTCCATCAGCCGGTGCACGAACTCGCAGCCGACGCGGTTCACCAGTGCGTTCGTGAGATGCGTCGCGAGGATCTCGCGACGCAGCGGATGCCGCTGCATCGGCTCGCTGAAACGCTGGCGCAAGGGCTTCGGAAAGTATTCGATCAGCATGTCGCTGACGAGCGGATCTTCCGGCACCGGCGAATCGAGCAGCGCGTCGTACAGCCACATCTTGCTGTACGCGAGCAGCACTGCGCGCTCCGGCGTGGTGAGTCCTTGTTTGGCGGCTTGCCGCTCGGCCACGTCTTCGTCGCTCGGCAGAAACTCGATTCCGCGATTCAGGCGGCCTGCGCGTTCGAGAAAACGCATGAGGCGTGCTTCCGCATCCAGCAGTTCGACGCCGAAACGGCCTGCAATCGACAGCGCCTGCGTCTGGTAATAGTTGTCCTTCAGCACGAGCAGGCCGACTTCGTCGGTCATTTCGGCGAGCAGCGCATTGCGCTGCTTGTCGGTCATCTCGCCGTCGGCCACGACCAGTCCGAGCAGGATCTTGATGTTGACCTCGTGGTCCGAACAGTCGACACCGGCGGAGTTGTCGATTGCATCCGTATTGATGCGCCCGCCGCGCTGCGCGAACTCGATGCGGCCGAGTTGCGTGAGCCCGAGATTGCCGCCCTCGGCCACGACTTTGCAGCGCAATTCGGCGCCGTTCACGCGGATCGCATCGTTCGCGCGGTCGCCCACTTGCAGATGCGTTTCGCGCGTCGCCTTCACGTAGGTGCCGATGCCGCCGTTGTAAAGCAGATCGACGGGCGCCTGCAAAATCGCGCGCATCAGTTCGGCGGGCGACAACGCCGGCGCACTGATACCGAGCACCGACTGCACCGCGGGCGACAACGGAATCGTCTTGGCGGTGCGCGCAAATATGCCGCCGCCCGCTGAAATCAGCGAAGGATCGTAGTCGGCCCAACTCGAGCGGTCGAGAAGAAAGAGCCGCCCGCGCTCGGCAAGACTCGTCGCCGGATCGGGATTCGGGTCGAGGAAAATATGCCGATGATCGAACGCGGCCACGAGCCTGATATGCGGCGACAGCAGCATGCCGTTGCCGAACACGTCGCCCGACATATCGCCGATGCCAACCACCGTGAAGTCCATCGTTTGAGTATCGACGCCCATTTCGCGGAAGTGCCGCTTCACCGACTCCCACGCGCCGCGCGCGGTAATCGCCATCTTCTTGTGGTCGTAGCCGACCGAGCCGCCGGACGCGAATGCGTCGTCGAGCCAGAAGCCATATTCCTGCGAGATCGCGTTCGCGTAGTCGGAGAACGTGGCCGTGCCTTTGTCGGCGGCGACGACCAGATACGGGTCGTCGGGGTCGTGCCGCACCACGTCGCGCGGCGGCACGACGGTTGTGCCCGCAAGGTTGTCGGTCAGATCGAGCAGGCCGCGCAGAAACGTTTGATAGCAGGCAATGCCTTCGCGCATCCAGGCATCGCGCTCGCTTTGCGGCGGCGGGTTCTTCACGACGAAGCCGCCCTTCGAGCCGACCGGCACGATCACGACGTTCTTCACCATCTGCGCCTTCATCAGGCCGAGCACTTCCGTGCGGAAATCCTCGCGACGATCGGACCAGCGCAAGCCGCCGCGTGCGACACGTCCGCCGCGCAAATGCACGCCTTCCACGCGCGGCGAATAGACCCATATTTCGAACATCGGCTTGGGCTCGGGCAAGCCGGGCACTTGCGCGGGATTGAACTTGAACGACAGATACGGCTTCGGCTTGCCATCCGCATCGAACACGTAATAGTTGGTGCGCTGCGTCGCCTTGATGACGCCGAGAAACTGCCGCAGGATGCGGTCTTCGTCGAGATTGGGAACCTGATCGAGCGCGCCGTCGATCGTCTTCATCAAGTTCTCGATGCGCGCTTCGCGTGTGCCGCCATGCGCCGGATCGAAACGCGCGACAAACAATTCGACGAGCATTCGCGCAATCGCCGGATTGCCCGTCACCGCGCGCTCGATATACGCGTCGCTGAACGTGGAGCCGACCTGGCGCAGATACTTCGCATACGCGCGCAGTATCGTCACTTCGCGCGCGCTCAATTGCGCACGCAGAACGAGGCGGTTGAAGTCGTCGCTTTCTATCGCGCCGGTCCAGACCTGCTCGAACGCGTCTTCGAAAAGATCCTTCACGCGCTCGATGTCGAACTCGGCGTCGTCGGCGAGTTCAAGGCCGAAGTCGTGAATCCATGCTGGCGTCGAGCCAAGCGCCTCGATCAGATACGGCCGCTCTTCATCGACGCGCACGCCGAGATGTTCGAGCATCGGCAAACTGCGCGACAGCGCGATCGGCATGCCCGCGCGATACACCTTGAAGCGGAACGCGCGCGGCCCGGCTTCGATCGGACGATAGAGGTTCATCGCGAGCCGCTCGCTGCCCTGCACGCGTTCGATCAACTCGATGTCGCGTACTGCCGTGCGCGCGGCATAGTCGTCGCGATAGCCCGGCGGAAACGAATCCGCGTAGTGTTGCAGCAGACGGTTGCCCTGCTCTTCGCCGAATGCGTCGAGCAGCGCATCGGCAAGATCGTCCTGCCAGCGGCGCGCGACCTGCACGAGGCGCGCTTCGAGTTCGCGCGTGTCGACACGCGGCATGCCGCCCGGCTTTGCGTGAACCACGAAGTGAATGCGCGCGAGTGTCGATTCGGAAAGCAGCGGCGTGAATTCGACGCTGGCTCCGTTGAAGGCATCCGCGAGCAGATTGGCGATACGTTGCCGCAAATCGGTGTTGTACTTGTCGCGCGGCACGAACACGAGGCACGACACGAAGCGGTCGAAGCGATCGCGCCGCACGAAAAGACGCGTGCGCTGATGTTCCTGCAAACGCAGTACACCGAGCGCTGTATCGTAGAGCTGGTTTTCGTCGGCCTGGAAGAGTTCGTCGCGCGGATACGTTTCGAGCACCGTCACGAGCGATTTCGCGAGATGACCTTTTGGCAAGAATCCGGCCCGTCTCACGATATTTGCGCATTTGCGCCGCACGATAGGAATCTCCGCCGCCGACAAAAAATACGCGGTGGATGTGTAAAGCCCGATGAAGCGCCGCTCGCCGATCACCTTGCCGTCCGCGCCCGTCAGCTTGATGCCGACATAATCCAGATAGCCCGGCCGATGCACGGTCGCGCGCGAGTTGGCCTTGGTGAGAAAGATCGGCGACGCGCTGGAAATGATTTCGGCGGCGGCCGGAGGCAATACTGTCACTTCCGATGCGGCCGCAGCGCCGTCAGCGCTTGCGCGCAATTCGTCGCGCATGATGCCGAGGCCCGAGCCGGGCACCGCGCGCAAGCCGTAGTCTGTGCCCTGTTGCACCAGTTCATAGTCGCGCTGGCCGAGAAACGTGAAATGATCGGCGACCATCCATTCGAGGAACGCACGCGCTTCCATCGCATCCGGTCCGCTCTCGCCGACCTTCATGCCTTTGATCGTGACGCGCGCAAGTTCTACTATCTTCGGCCAGTCTTCCACCGCGGCGCGCACGTCGCGCAGCACTTTCGCGATGTCGTCGCGCAGCGCATCGAGCTTTGCCGCGTCGCCGCAACGGTCCACTTCGAAGTGAATGAACGAGGCCAGTTGCGAGCGCGTGTCGGCGGCTTCTTCGGCGCCTTGCGTCACGCGCGCGATGTCGCCATCGGCGCCGCGCCAGATGCGAAACACCGGATGCACGACCGAATGCAGCGCGAGTCCCTGGCGATTGACCGCCATCGAAACGGAGTCGACCAGGAACGGCATGTCGTCGTTGACGATCTCGATCACCGTGTGATCGGAATGCCAGCCATGCTGTTCGAGAATCGGGTTATAGACGCGCAGCCTTTCCTTGCCCGGCACGAAGCGCTGCGCGGTCTGCCAGTGCGCGAGCGCGGCGCCGTACAGATCGGGGATGGAGCGGCTTTGCAGATCGTCGGCGTCGACGAAATCGTAGTAGTGCCGCAAAAACGGTTCGACGATGTCAAACGCCGGCTCGGGCAAGCGCGCTCGTGCAAACTCGACGACATCGTTCAGCAAGTGCGTGACGGCTTCTTCGTTCTTTGCTTGCATGATGAACTCCCCCGGTTGGCGGCAATGTGGGAATTGCCCGGATCGGATGCATCGTCTGAGGAACGATTATGCACCTGCATGCAGCAGGGCGACCGGCGCCGCGACTTAGGTTATACCCGCTGCCTCGGCTTGTGCTGCAAGCGCGCAATTGCGGCTTAACGCGGCTGGCTTAGCGCGGCTTAACGCGTGGCCGTGCTCTCGACGGTTTCGTGGGCAAGCCATGCGCGGATCTGCTCGGCGACCCACGCGGGATCGTCGTGCGGCAGATCGTGACCGGCCCATGCATGCTCGCGATGCGGCGCGCCCCACGCCGCCGCGAGCCTTGCCGAACATGCGGGATCAACGAGCCGGTCGTCGCGCGACGACAGAAGCAGCAGCGGGCAAGCCGGTTTTGCCGCGTCCGCGGTAAAGCGCGCCGCCGCCCACAGTTGCCGCCATCCATTGCCGCGGCTCACCGGTGCGCTGCGGCGAATCGTGGCCCATGATTCAAGATCGGCCTGGAGCGTGTCGGCGTTATTGCACGTCAACCGATGAATAACAGTCTCGGCGCGCGTCGCGTCGTGCCAATGCGTAGCAACTGTCACGAGACCCGGCCATGCCGACGGACGCAGCCGCTGATGCACTTGGCTGAACGGACGCATGCTCGTGTTGATCAACACGAGCCGCTCGATGTCATCGGGATGCCGCTGTGCCCAGGCGGTCGCGACCATGCCGCCGAGCGACATCGCCAGTATGTTGAACGGGCCCGCCGCGCCTCGTTGCCGGGCAGCCGCGCGCGCGAAGTCGACCATCGCGGCGACCGTCGACGGCGCGCGCAACTGCGCGAACTCGCCGTTGCCCGGCAGATCGAGCAGCAGCAGATGCGGCCCGCCGCCAGTGGCTTCGCGCAACGCGTCGGGCAGGCGTCCCCAATGACGCGTCTCGCGTGTCAGGCCGCGCAGCAAAACCCACGTGCTCATGCGGTGTGCGCCTTGTACCAATGATCGATCGCGCTTTGCAGCAATTGCTCGCGGCGATTGCCTTGCGGCAGCCAGCGCTGCGACGAGAAAGCCGCGCGCGCCAGAAAATCCAGCAGGTTCGCGTGACGCCGCAACACGCGCGCCGTGCGATGCGCCTTCACCGGATTGAAGAAGCCCTGACGCGAAAACAATTGGCGCGGGTTCTTCTTGATCCACAGCCATGAGCCGAGTTCGAGCGTCATCGGCAGAAAGACGTTGGGTGCGGGCGCGCGGTCGTACGCGAAGTCCCACAGGTCGCCGTGCAGCAGATATTGATGGCTTTGCGGCTCGAACGTGTACCCATGATGCGGATGCGAGCGCTCGAACATCGTTTTCAGCACGTACATTTCCGGCAAATGCGGCATCAGCTTGCGAGTGCGTGCGTACGGAAACCAGATGCTGTCGCTCCAGCCGTAGCCCGAATGGCAATCGAGCGCGATGCTCAACGGCCGCGCCGCCAGTTCCGTTTCGACCACCTGAAGCAGCGCCGCGGCCTCGGCTTCCATAGGACCGCCGCGGCGTCCGCGATACCACGGCAGCCATGCGCCGACGCGCTGGCCGCCGGCGAGCAGCGGCACGCGTTCGTCGGCGTTTTGCGGCGCATTGCGCATCAGGTCGACGCCGTTCGGATTGGCGCGCGTGGCCGCCCACATCCCACCAGGATTGACGATCGGCATAAACACGAGGCGAATGGACTGCAGTTGGCGGACGAGCAGTTCGTCCCATTCGAGCCGCGCGAGCAGCGCGCGCATGTAGTCCAGCACGAGTTGCGAGCCGATTCGCTCGAGCCCATGAATGCCGCCGAAGAAGCCGATGGCCGGCGCCTGCGGATCGGTCGAGCCGATGCTCGCGGTATGCACGCCGAAGCGCCGGCCGCGCACCGTCGTCTCGCAGACCGTGCGGATCGCGAAGCTCGCGCTGCCCTGATCGAGGATCGTCTTGAGATCTTCGTACTCCGCAAAGGTGTCGGGAAGGAAGCTCAAAGGCTGCATGTGGGCGTCGCGAGGAGTGCGGGATGTCAGGGACGGCACGGCGAATGACGCAATATAGCCTGGCTGCAAGTCAGCCAGCATGACGGCTGAGCAGATGTGAAACGCCGTCACACGCACGTCATTTGGCCGTCATTTGCCCGTCATTTTCGGCGCCACAAATTTGCGATTTTCGCCCCATAAAGCCCCTTTGCTTTAGTCGCCCACTCATCGCGTCGCGCGTTCTGCTGGAATAATCACGGGCTTGCGGCCGGAGTCGGGCCAGCTAACCCTTGGCCCGTTCTCGCCTTCCATGGAAACCGTCGTCGTCCTGCTGGTCCTGCTGTCGGCGCTGCTCCACGCGACGTGGAATGCGTTCCTGCATCTGTCGGAAGACCGCATCTGGCTGCTCGGCATGATGGCGATTCCTTACCTCGCCGTGAGCGCGGTCGGCGTGATCGTCCTGCCGATGCCCGCGCCTGCCGCGTGGCCATATATCTTCGCGTCGGTCGTGCTCGAGTTCGGCTATCTGCTCGCGTTGATCCGCGCTTATCGAAGCGGCGACTTCGGCCAGATCTATCCGATTGCGCGCGGCCTGTCGCCGATGCTGGTGTTCGTCGGCGCGCTCGTGTTCGCTCATGAATCGCTGAAACCGCTCGCGGCGATCGGCGTCGCGCTGGTGTCGTGCGGCATCGTTTCGCTCGCGTTTCGGCGCGGCATGCGCTTCTCCGGCGAGAGCGTGCCGTTCGCGCTGCTGACGGGCTTTTTCATCTCCACCTATTCGGTCGTCGACGGAATCGGCGCACGCGTCGCGGGCAATGGCCTCAGCTACATCATGTGGGTCTATCTGATCTGGAACGTGCCGCAGTTCCTGCTCGCGTGGCATTGGCGCGGCGGGGCGAAGGGGCTGTTCATCGGCCGCGCGGTGGTGTTCAAGGGCATCGCGTCGGGCGCGCTCGCGTTGTTCGCGTATTGCCTGATCATCGAGGCTTACCGCTATCTGCCGATCGCGATGGTCTCCGCGCTGCGCGAATTGAGCTCGATCTTCGCGGTGCTGATCGGCTGGCTGTTCATGCGCGAGAAGCTGACCGCGCGGCGCATCGTGGCGTGCGCGCTTGTTACGCTCGGGGCAGTGCTGATTCGCATCTGACGCAAATCCGCCGCGCCCGGTGAATCCGCTCGCCGGCCAAATTGGCTCCTACATTTTTATAGAAATGGCTCTGAAGCTCAGAGCCAAATCTCACTATAGTCGCTGCATGTGCCGCGCCTTGCCGCGCGGCGTCCGCCGACAGCGAGGAGCCACGTGATGAACCTGAAGAACGCAGAACTGAAGAGCCGCAAGGACGCAGCCACGCCGCGCGGCGTCGGCGTAATGTGCGATTTTTACGCGGCGCGGGCCGAAAACGCGGAGCTTTGGGACGTGGAAGGTCGCCGCTTCATCGACTTCGCCGCCGGAATCGCCGTGTGCAACACGGGCCATCGTCATCCGAAGATCGTGGCCGCGATTCGCGACCAGCTCGATCATTTCACGCACACCGCGTATCAGATCGTGCCCTACGCGTCGTATGTCGAGCTCGCTGAAAAGCTCAACGAGCGTGCGCCCGGCGATCATCCGAAGAAAACCGCTTTCTTCACGACCGGCGCCGAAGCCGTCGAAAACGCGATCAAGATCGCGCGCGCCGCGACCGGGCGTCCGGGCGTGATCGCCTTCACCGGCGGCTTTCACGGCCGCACGCTGATGGGCATGGCGCTGACCGGCAAGGTCGCGCCGTACAAGCTCGGCTTCGGGCCGTTCCCGTCGGACGTGTTCCATGCGCCGTTTCCGAATCCGTTGCATGGCGTGACCACCGCCGATTCGCTGAAGGCCATCGACTTTTTGTTCAAGGCCGACATCGATCCCAAGCGCGTGGCCGCGATCATCTTCGAACCGGTTCAGGGCGAAGGCGGCTTCTATCCCGCGCCGGCCGAGTTCGTGCGCGCGCTGCGCAAGCTGTGCAACGAGCACGGCATTCTACTGATCGCCGATGAAGTGCAAACCGGCTTCGCGCGCACCGGCAAGCTGTTCGCGATGCATCACTACGACGTCGTGCCTGACCTGATGACGGTCGCCAAGAGCCTCGCGGGCGGCATGCCGCTGTCGGGCGTCATCGGCCGCGCCGACGTGATGGACGCCGCGGCGCCCGGCGGACTCGGCGGCACGTACGCGGGCAATCCGCTCGCGCTGGCGGCGGCGCATGCGGTGCTCGACATCATCGACGAAGAGAAGCTGTGCGAGCGCGCCGTCGTTCTCGGCGATCGCGTCAAGGCCAAGCTGATCGAACTGCAAAAAGATGCGCCGCAAATCGCCGATGTGCGTGGCCCTGGCGGCATGGTGGCCGTTGAGTTCTGCAAGCCGGGCAGCGTGGAGCCGGACGCGGACTTCACGAAGCGCGTGCAGGCGCGCGCGCTCGAACGCGGCCTGCTGCTGCTCGTGTGCGGCGTTTATTCAAACGTGGTGCGCTTCCTGTTTCCGTTGACGATTCAGGACGCCGTCTTCGACGAGGCGCTCGCCATTCTCGAGGACGTCATCAAGGACAGCGTTGCTGTCGCAGCCTGAGGAAATCGACCGATGACCACGCTGACTCTGAAAGACCCGTCCCTGCTGAAGACCGCCGCCTACATTGCGGGCGAATGGCAAGGCGCCGACGACGGCGCGACCTTCGACGTCGTGAATCCCGCGACCGGCGAGGTAATCGCGACGGTGCCGCGCATGGGTGCGGCGGAAACACGCCGCGCCATCGACTCGGCGAACGCCGCGTGGCCCGCATGGCGGGCAAGCACCGCGAAGCAACGCGCGGTGGTCCTGCGCAAATGGCACGACCTGATGCTGGAGAACGCCGACGACCTCGCGCTGATTCTCACCACCGAGCAAGGCAAGCCGCTTGCCGAGGCCAAGGGCGAGATTCAATACGCCGCGTCGTTCCTCGAATGGTTCGCGGAAGAAGGCAAGCGCGTGAATGGCGACACGATTCCGACGCCCGCGAGCGACAAGCGCATTGTCGTGACGAAGGAACCGGTCGGCGTGTGCGCCGCCATCACGCCGTGGAATTTCCCGGCCGCGATGATTACGCGCAAGGTCGGCCCGGCGCTCGCGGCGGGCTGCCCGATCATCGTCAAACCGGCTGAAGCCACGCCGCTCTCGGCGCTCGCGCTCGCCGTGCTCGCGGAACGCGCGGGCGTGCCGCGCGGTGTGTTCAATGTGGTGACGGGCGAGCCGAAAGCGATCGGCGCGGAAATGACCGGCAATCCGGTTGTGCGCAAGCTGTCGTTCACGGGCTCGACGCCGGTCGGGCGTCTCTTGATGGCGCAGTGCGCGCCGACGGTGAAGAAGGTATCGCTGGAACTGGGCGGCAACGCGCCGTTCATCGTTTTCGACGACGCGGATCTCGACGCCGCCGTGGCCGGCGCGATTGCGTCGAAGTATCGCAACAGCGGCCAGACCTGCGTGTGCACGAACCGCTTCTACGTGCACGACAAGGTCTACGATGCCTTCGCCGACAAATTGCGCGCCGCCGTCGAACAACTGCAAGTGGGCCGCGGCACCGAGGCGGGCGTCACGCAAGGTCCGCTGATCAACGAAGCGGCTGTGCTCAAGGTCGAATCGCATATCGAGGACGCGCTCGCCAAAGGCGCGCGCGTGCTCACGGGCGGCAAGCGTCATGCGCTCGGTCACGGCTTCTTCGAGCCGACCGTGCTCGCGGATGTCACGCCCGACATGAAAGTAGCGCGCGACGAAACCTTCGGGCCGCTCGCGCCGCTGTTCCGTTTTTCATCGGACGACGAAGTAATCCGGCTCGCGAACGATACCGAGTTCGGTCTTGCGTCGTACTTTTATAGCCGCGACATCGGGCGCGTATGGCGCGTCGCGGAAGCGCTCGAGTACGGCATGGTAGGGATCAACACCGGACTGATTTCGAACGAAGTGGCGCCGTTTGGCGGCGTCAAGCAGTCGGGTCTGGGGCGCGAAGGCTCGCACTATGGCATCGACGATTATGTGGTCGTCAAGTATATGTGTGTGGGTGGGGTTTGAAGGGGGGACGGCACGCCGATGCGTGCCGTTTTTGACCTATCGCGCGACGAACCTCGCCGCGCCGCCGTCCATCAGTGGCCGACATAAACCGGCGCCGAATACGAGCTCGAAGTGACTTCAGCCCGGCCGCCCGTTTGCGACGATCCATTGGTCGCCGAGCCATAGCCGCTCGTCTGAGCGGTGCCGTTCTGCGCGGCGACGCGCGCTTCGGCGGCCTGGATGTTCGCCGGGTAATCGTAGTCGTTCGACGTGGCCGGGTTGTAACCGGCCTTCTCCAGTTGAACCAGTTCGGCGCGAACCTGAGCGCGCGTGACCGGCTGGTTCGATTGGGCAAAAGCAGCAAGCGGTGCGGAAATAAGAGCGGCGATAACAGCAGCTTCGATCAGCGATTTCATGATGACCTACCTCCAAAGATTGTTTTTCAGGTGCTGAAGGCGTTGTGTCTTCAGCCGATGAACACAGTCTAGGAGGGCGGCGACCTAGGGTAAACCCCGAATCGATGAATTCACTGTTGCTGCGCTTGTGATAATCCTTCAACACGCGCATTAATTAGCGCTTTGGGTGGCACCAAACCGCCGCTCGCCTGCCGGTCGCTCCTCGGGCTTGCACCGAATCGCGCGCGATAAGTCCGCGAGAAGTGCGACGGCGACTCGAATCCGCAGGCGACGCAAATCGACGTGATCGACATGTCGGTCTGTTGCAAAAGCTCGCGCGCGCGGCCGAGCCGCAACTGCAGATAGAAGTGCGTCGGCGTGTCCTTCAGCGACGCGCAAAAGAGCCGCTCCAGTTGCCGGCGCGTCACGCCGATTTCCTGCGCGAGCCGGTCGGGCGTCAGCGGCTCTTCCATGTGCTGCTCCATCACGCCGATCACCTGGATCAGCTTGCGGTTGTGCACGCCGTAGCGCGCGGCAATCTCCATGCGCTGATGGTCGGAGCGCTGACGGATGCGGCTCACCACGAACTGCTCCGACACCGCCGACGCGAGCGCCGCGCCGTGCTTGCGTCCGATCAGGTCGAGCATCATGTCGATCGACGCAGTGCCGCCCGCGCACGTGATGCGCCGCGCGCCGATCTCGAACAGTTCCTGACTGGCATCCAGCGACGGATAACGCTCGCGAAATGCCGAGAGCGCCTCCCAATGCACGGTCACGTTGTCCGCGCCGCCCAGCAGCCCGGCTTCGGCGAGCACGAAGCTGCCCGTGTCGATGCCGCCGAGCGTCGCGCCCGCGCGCTCGAGCCGCTTCAACCATTCGGCGAGTTCGCGCGTGTAGCAGGCGAGCGGCTCGAAGCCCGCCACGACGAAGAGCGTCGCCGTGCTGTCCGTGCCACCCAGATCACGCACGTCGCCGATGGCCGCGTCCGCGTTGATCGAAATCCCGTTGCTCGCTGCAACCGGCGCGCCGTCCAGACTGAGAATGCGCCATCGGTACAACTCGCCGCGAAAGCGGTTCGCCACGCGCAAGGGCTCGACGGCGGACATGAAGCCGATCGCCGAATAGCCCGGCAGCAGCAAAAACGATATTTCTTCAGGCATGTCGCGGGAATCCCGTGAAAGGCGGCGTGAAAGGGACAAGCAGTCGAAAGCAGCGAAAAGCGCAAGCGAACGCGCGGTTCCCGGCGAGCGTAGCAAGCAGACTGCGAGCGGACAAGGCGCGCCAAAATTTGTCCATAGCCGATGCCGCGCTGCAATGCCGCCGGAAGCTCGCTGCAATGCCGACACCCGCTCGCGCATGCTGGTTTTCCCTCGTTGTCGCGTGGAAGCAAGAACGGGTCGCTGATGGTCGCTTTGGCGGCAATATGGGGCATTAACGTTAGTGCCATTCCGACCGCATCGTCGATGGACTCACATAGCACCTCACGCATCACTTATCACTTAGCACTTGCCGGTGGGCCGCGCTTCGCATTCGCGCATCAAAGCGGCCCTTTCGAAAACGCGCTGTCAGACGTGCATAAGCGTCAATAGGGGAAGGTCATGAAGTCACGCATCACCACCTTGCTTGCCCAACTTGCCCGGCTTGCCTGCCTCGCGGCCGCGGGCAGCGCCGCCGTCGCCGCGCTGCCCGCGTTTGCGCAGGATCCGCCCGCGTGCCGCGCGGTGCGTTTCGCCGACATCGGCTGGACGGACATCACGTCGACCACCGCGCTCGCCTCCACGGTCTTCGAAGGGCTCGGTTATCAGCCGGTCACGACCGTTGCTTCTGTGCCGATTTCGTTTGCCGGTCTGAAGACGAAACAGCTCGACGTGTCGCTCGGCTACTGGTGGCCGGTGCAGGAGAAAGCGATTGCGCCGTTCGTCGACTCGAAGGCAATCGACGTGCTGCAGCCGCCCAACCTGACCGGCGCAAAAGCAACCTTCGCCGTGCCGGGCTATGCGTACGACGCGGGCCTCAAAACATTCGCCGACATCGCGAAACATCGCGATCAGCTCGACGGCAAGATCTACGGCATCGAGCCCGGCAGCAGCGCCAACGCGGCCATCCAGAAGATGATCGCCACCAACAAGTTCGGCCTCGGCGGCTTCAAGCTGATCGAATCGAGCGAAGCGGGCATGCTCGTTTCAGTGGAGCGCGCGATCCGCGACAAGAAATGGGTGGTGTTTCTCGGCTGGGAACCGCATCCGATGAACATTCAGATCGACATGAAGTACCTGTCCGGCAGCGACGGCGTGTTCGGCCCCAACGACGGCGAAGCGCGCGTTTATACGTTGACGTCGCCCGACTACCTGACGCGTTGCCCCAACGCGGGCAAGCTCGTAAGCAATCTGCGCTTTTCGACGCAGCTCGAAAACGTGGTGATGCAATCGGTGATGAACAAGCAAAAGCCCGCCGATGCCGCGAAAGCCTATCTGAAGAAAAACCCGCAAATACTCGACGCGTGGCTCGCCGGCGTGAAGACCTACGACGGCAAGGACGGTTTGCCTGCGGTGAAAGCCTATCTCGGGCTTTGATTCCCGAAGCGTCGCGCATTGAACATCTACAGGAACTTGCACGCATGAACCATGAAGTCATCGTGACCTGCGCGGTCACCGGCGCCGGCGACACCGTCGGCAAGCATCCCGCGATTCCGGTTACGCCGAAGCAGATCGCCGAGGCCGCCATCGAAGCCGCGAAAGCAGGCGCGACCGTCGCGCACTGCCACGTCCGCGATCCGAGGACCGGACGCGGCAGCCGCGATCCGCAGCTGTATCGCGAAGTGGTCGACCGAATCCGCTCGTCGGGCACGGACGTCATCATCAATCTGACCGCGGGCATGGGCGGCGATCTGGAAATCGGTCCCGGCGAAGATCCCATGCGCTTCGGTGCGAATACGGACCTGGTCGGCGGCCTGACGCGCCTCGCGCACGTCGAGGAGCTGTTGCCGGAAATCTGCACGCTCGATTGCGGCACGCTCAATTTCGGCGACGGCGACTATATCTATGTATCGACGCCCGCGCAATTGCGCGCCGGTGCAGCGCGCATTCAGGAACTGGGCGTAAAACCCGAACTGGAGATCTTCGACACGGGGCACTTGTGGTTCGCGAAGCAGTTGCTCAAGGAAGGGCTGCTCGACGCGCCGCCGCTCTTTCAGCTATGCCTCGGCATTCCCTGGGGGGCGCCCGCCGATACGACGACCATGAAAGCGATGGCCGACAACCTGCCGCCCGGCGCGCAATGGGCCGGCTTCGGCATCGGCCGCATGCAGATGCCGATGGTCGCGCAGGCGATGCTGCTCGGCGGCCACGTGCGCGTCGGCCTCGAAGACAACATCTGGCTCGATAAAGGTGTGCCCGCAACCAACGGCACGCTCGTGCAGCGCGCGGTGGAAATCATCGAGCGTCTTGGCGGACGCGCACTGACGCCCGCCGAAGGCCGGCGCAAGCTCGGCTTGCCCGCGCGCGGCGAACGGCAACTCGAACGGCGCGCAGCCGGCGAATACGCGTGATCGCGACAACCAGCAACGCATAGGCAAACAAGGAAACGTCAGCAATGGCAGTGATCGTCAACATCAAAACATTTGCCGCGATCGGCGCGGGCGTGATCGGCAGCGGCTGGGTGGCGCGCGCGCTCGCGCACGGGCTCGACGTGATCGCGTGGGATCCGGCGCCGGGCGCGGAAAAACAGTTGCGCGAGAACGTCGCGAATGCATGGCCCGCGCTCGAGCGCGTCGGCCCCGCGGAAGGCGCGTCGCCATCGCGGCTGCGCTTTGTCGATACGATCGAGGCGTGTGTCGCCGACGCCGACTTCATTCAGGAAAGCGCGCCCGAGCGCGAGGAATTGAAGCTCGCGTTGCACGAACAGATCAGCCGCGCGGCGAAGCCCGACGCGATCATCGCGTCGTCGACGTCGGGGCTTTTGCCGAGCGATTTCTATGCACGCGCTGTGAACCCGGAGCGTTGCATCGTCGGGCATCCGTTCAATCCGGTTTATCTGCTGCCGCTCGTGGAAGTGCTCGGCGGCGAGCGCACGGCTTCTGAGACCATCGACGCCGCGCTGCGCATTTATCGCTCGCTATCGATGCGCCCGCTGCGCGTTCGCAAGGAAGTGCCCGGCTTCATCGCCGACCGGCTGCTCGAAGCGCTGTGGCGCGAGGCGCTGCATCTGGTCAACGAGGGCGTCGCGACCACCGGCGAAATCGACGACGCGATCCGCTTCGGCGCGGGCATCCGCTGGTCTTTCATGGGGACCTTCCTCACCTACACGCTCGCGGGTGGCGACGCGGGCATGCGCCATTTCATGCAGCAATTCGGTCCCGCGCTGGAGCTTCCGTGGACTAAACTGATAGCGCCGAAGCTGACGGACGAACTGATCGACCGCGTTGTCGACGGCACCGCCGAACAGGTCGGCCCGCGCTCGATCAAGCAACTGGAGCGCTATCGCGACGACTGCATCACGAGCGTGCTCGCGGCGATTGGCGAGGCGAAGGCGCGGCATGGGTTGATGGCGGCGGATTGACAATTTGCGGATTGAAGATCGGCGGATCGGCGTCCGCCGATCGGTGCGAGCGCGACCGCAAGCCACGCCGCGCACGGGGCGCGCGACCCGATTCGCGCGTCGCACGCCGCACGCCGCACACAAACCCAAGACCACGGAGACCCGCAGCATGCTGCAAACCGCTTCTTCCCTGCCCTGCTATCGCGACACGGTCCGCGCGGAATGGGTCGACTACAACGGCCATTTGCGCGACGCGTTCTACATGCTGATTTTCAGCTTCGCGACCGACGAGCTGATCGACCGGATCGGTTTGCCCGACGCCGTGCGCAAGGAACGCGGCCGCTCTATCTACACGCTCGAAGCGCACATCAACTATCTGCATGAGATCAAGGAAGGCACGCGCGTGCGTGTCGATATGCGCGTGCTCGCGCATGATACGAAGCGGCTGCATCTCTACCTCGAAATGTTCGCCGACGAAGGCGACACGCCGGTCGCCGCCGGCGAGCAAATGCTGCTGCATGTCGATACGAGCGGGCCACGCTCCGTCGCATTCGACGCCGATGTCGCCGCGCGCGTAAAAGAACTGGCCGACGCACACGCCGCATTACCCGCCGCCTACGCGGGCCGCATGATCGGCCTGCCCGCCGCCGCGCAACGCAGCCGGAGCCAACAGCATGCTTGAGCCGCAAATGGCGGCGTTCATCGCGCGAGCCGCCGCGCTGTATCCCGGAGCACATAACACGTCGGGCGCGTCCATCGCGCCGCCCGAGCAACGCCAAGCTTACGACCGCTACGCGGCCGCGCTCACTCCGCCGTTGCCGCCGGAAGTCGTCACCGAAGATGCGCAATTCGAGGCCGCCGCGGGTCATCCGATTGCGTTGCGGCTCTATCGCAACCGTGCGAAAGCGGACGGCATGCCGCGCGGCGTCGTGCTGTACTTCCACGGCGGCGGCTTCGTGCTTGGATCGCTCGACAGCCATCAACTGATCACGGCGCGCCTTGCCGCGGACACGGGCCTCGACGTGATCGCCGTCGATTACCGGCTCGCGCCCGAACATCGCGCGCCGGCCGCGCACGACGACTGCCTGGAGATCGCGCGCGCCGCCCTGCAACGCAGGCTGCCCTTTGATCTTCCCGCCGACGCCGCGTTGCAACTGGCCGGCGACAGTGCCGGCGGCACGCTCGCGGCCAGCGTGGCGATGCGTTTGCGCGACGAGGGCATCGACGGCATACGCGGTGTTGCGCTGATCTATCCGATGCTCGGCACCGACCCGCAGCCGCCCGCACGCGATACCGAAGCGCGCGCGCCCATGCTGACGCTCGCCGACGTCCACGCGTTTCGCGACATGTATTGGGGCGGAAGTTGTGGCGAAAGTCGGGGCGGAACTTGGGGCGGAAGCGCGCCGTATCCCGAGTGGACGGTGCCGCTCGACGCCGCGCGTTATGACAGCCTTCCGCCTACGCTCGCGATCGGCGCGGAGCACGATCCGCTCAGAGACGACGCCCGCGTATTCGCCGAACGCATTCAGGCGGCGGGCGGACAAGCGCGGCTATGGATCGGCGCGGGACTCGTGCATGGCTGCTGGCGCGCCATCGAATCCAGCCCTGGCGTGCAAGCCATGCATGACGAAGTGTGCCGCTTTCTGTGCGCGAACGCCGGAGCGGCTTGAGCGGCTCATTCGCATGGGCCTTATGGGCGATCAATAAAACCGCACCAATGCGTCGTCATCCAGGCGCCGTTACGCGAGCCCTATCCGAATTGCACGGCTCTTGTCGCGCATGAATGGCCACATCGCGCATTTCCCCAACAGCATGGAATGTCTCGTCGTGCCGGCAGCCCTAGCGTGCCCGGTCGCTGCGCCATTGCGCGAACGTCAGCGGCCTGACGCCGCCTTGCGCCACTTCCGGCGACTCCACCTGGCTCCAGCAGTAGAACGCGTCGCCCCAACCGGGAATGGGCTGCGGCTTGAGCATTCTGAATTCGACATTCGACCGGAACGCAAGATGCGGCCAGAAGAGCGGCATGACCTCGCGCACGGCCATCTGCCTGAGCAGATCGGCCGGGCCGCTTTCGTCCGCGACGATTTCGCCTTGCGCAATCCAGTCGTGCTCGGCCCACGCGACGAACACGCTCGCCCTTCCCTCGCGATCGAACATCAGAATGGCATTCTGCTCGGGACGCCAGTAGTACTCGACGATGCCTTTGTCCTTCACGACCTGATCGATCACGCTGCGCGTGCGCGGATCGCAATACGTGATGCCGTTCTCGCCCAACGCGAGCCAACCGGCCTCGGAGCAATGGCGGCTCTTCGCGTCCTTCAGAAAATGCACGAGCCGGTTCGCCGAATCCGCGTCGGTCTTGCGCAGATATAAATCGACAATGCCCGCATTGAATGCCTTGACGGCGACGGTTTCGTCGGCGACGCCCGTCAGCAGGATTTTTGCGCAATGCAGGTTGGAGATGGACGACAGAAACTCGACGCCGCTTATACCCGGCATGTCGTAGTCCACGACGACCGCGGCTACCTCGGAGAAACGCGAATCGCGCGCCAGCACGTCGCGCTGCGGCGACGTTTCGACGAAGCGTTCAAAGCCCGTCTCGCTCAAACACGCGGAAGCCGGCGCGAACTCGAGCGAGTTTTCGCGCGCGTGCTGACGGATAAAAGCCAGCGCCGTTTGCGGACGCGAGAAAAACAGATTGGTGGAAACATCCGGGAAGAAACGGCGCAGCGCGTCGAGGTAGTTGTCGTTGTCGTCGACGAAAACAACCGTGGTCGGATAGGAGACGGGTGGTCGAATAAACTTGTTCATATTTTCACGTGGTTCGTCAGCCCGCCGCAGGCGGGATCGCCGTGACAGGCTCGCCGGTCGCCGCATGCGCTCACGTGGAACATGCCGGGCGCGCCGCCGCTGCGTACACGCCGGTCTTTCTATCGCTGTTGCCGGGCCGGTTCCCGTTGATCCATATAGTACAGGGAGTGCAGGGCTCCTGGCTGCAACAGTACAAAGTTCCGTGTGTTTGCAGCAGCGTATGCGGCCTGAATGAAACCAATGGCGATGCAAAAAACGCGGCGCGGCCAGCGCATTTCGTCGCGGCCGCGTCATGCCGCAATGCGCGCGTCTACGGTCGCGAGGCTACTTCGTCGAGATGATCGAGCAGAGCCGCGGGGTCGTCGTAGACGCGCAGCGCGCCGGCACGTTCGAGCTCTTCCGTGCCGTAGCCGCCCGACAGCAGGCCCACGCCGAGCGCGCGGCAGCGGCGCGCCGCGAGCATGTCCCAGATGCTGTCGCCGACCACGACCGAGTGTTCGATCTGCACGCCGAGACGTTCGGCGGCCGCGATGAAAAGATCGGGGTCGGGCTTCGCGTATTTGACGTCGTCGCGCGTCACGACGACTGCTTTTGACGGATCGACGCCGAGCGCCTCCAGATTCACCGCCGCGGTTTCCATGCGGCCGCTGGTGGCGACGGCCCACGGCGTGCCCGCCTGCGTGAGCGCATCGAGCAGCTCGCGCGCGCCCGGCAGCGGACATACTTGCGCGCGCAACCTTTTATACGCCGCCGCGTGCGCATGACGAAGACGCTCGCCGCGCTCGACGCTGATGTCGCCGTGCGTCTCGCGCAGAAGCTGATTGGTGAAGAGACCGCCGCTCATGCCGATCTTTCGATGAATCCGCCACACCGACAGCGAAATACCTTCGCTGTCGAGCGCTTCTTTCCAGGCCAGCACGTGTTGATAGACGCTATCGACGAGCGTGCCGTCGAGATCGAACAGAAATGAGGTCTGGATACGCATGGTGGGCTCCTTTCGATGGCTACCCGCCAATATGCCACGTCAAGCGCCGCGAGGCATCAACGCGTCTTGCCGCGCCCGCCCTTGCCGGCCGTCGCCGCGCGCGGCGGCTCCTTGCTGGGCGGGGCGCCGCCGTTCAATTGCTCGATCCACGACAACGCGTCGACATACGAGAGAAACTGTTTCAGATAGCCCGGCGACAACTCGCGCATCAGCGACAGCGAGCGATGCACGAGGCTGCTCGAATTGAGCGGCCCGGCGTTGCCGGGCGCCGGTTGCAGCGACTGCCGCAACTGCTTGTCGGTGCGGACTTTGGCCCACGTCTGCCGGAAATAATCGAGTTCGGGGAGTTCGGGATAGGCGGCGTGATTGCGCTCGCGGTGTTGCGGCGCGCTTTGCAATTCGGCGATGAGCTGGACGAGCGGGCCTGCGCCTGTTGTCGATTCGGCTGTGCGGGCAGCGTTATCGGTTTTCATCGCGTCGCATGCGTCGCGCTCGGCCGCAGCTATTTGCCGCGCATACGCATCAAGCAACACGGCGAGCCTCTCGTCGAGCACGCGGCGAGTCTCGCCGCGCTGCGTGGCGGCGCGCCGCTCCAACGCGTCGATGAAACGAAACCGCGGCGGATCGACACGATCGGCGCCGCGCTCGCGCCACGCATCGAGCGTGGCGCGCGGCGTCTGTGTGTCGCCTGCGGCTTCAGTCATGGGATCGCTCGCGCTGTTACTCACGAGGCTTTCCCGCGGCCGCCGACAGTCTCGGCACCGGCGCGATTTCCACGCGACGGTTGCGCGCGCGCCCTTGCTCGTCGGCATTCGAACTGACGGGCTGGCCGGAGCCGAATGCCGCCGCGAACAGCGACGGCGCCGGCACGCCCGCCTCGATCAACGCGCGCGTCACCGTCAGCGCGCGCTGCGCCGACAACTCCCAGTTGTCCGCGAAACGGCGATTGCCTTCGCGCAGCCGCTGGTCGTCGGTAAAGCCGCTCACCATCAGGATCTGGTCGCTCGCGCGCAAATACGCGGACAGTGGGCCGGCAAGGCTCTTCAACAGATCGCGCCCTTGCGGCTGCAACTGGTCGGAGTTGAGCGCGAACAGCACATTGCCGCTGATGCCGATGCGCCCGTTCACGAGCGTCACGCGGCCGGCCGCGAGCGGGCCGGCGAGCGCCTCTTCGAGCGTCTTGCGGCGCTGCGTTTCAACCTGACGCTGCCTGACCTCCTGCTCGAGCTTGTTCGACAGTTCCAGTTGCACGCCGATGACGGCCACCAGAATCAGCATGAACGCGCCGAGCAGCACGGACATCATGTCGCCGAACGCCGCCCAGATCGGCGTGCCCGGCTCGACGCCGCCGTCGATGTCCTCGCTCATCCCGCTCATGCCGCCTCGACTCCATCAGCCGAGCGCCGCGCCGCAAGCTGCTGCAGATCTTCGACAATCTGCTTTTGCGACATCACGCTCAGATCGATAACTTCGCGCGCCTGCGCCACGTAGTAGGCAAGCTGTTCGTCGCTGCGCGTGAGCGACTTGTCGAGCGCCGCTTCGATTCTCTCCAGATGCGCGACGAGCTTGTCGTTCGATTCGCCGAACAACTGCACCGCCGCGCCGAACGCGTCGCTCAGGCTCGCCACTTCGACGGCGCCGCCCGCGATCTGCGCGGCTATCGTGCCGATCTTGTCGGCCTCGGCCTCGACCTTGTCGGTGAAACGCGTGCCGACGCGTTCGAGCAAATCCGCCGACGTCGCGACGAGCGCATCGACCGCCGTGCGCTGTTCCGTGGATGCATGGTTGACCGCGTCCAGCAGCGTTTCCAGTGTTTCGAGCAGACGGCTGCGCTCCTGCAGCATCGCCGTGTCGCGCACCATGCTGTCCGACAGCTTCTGCCGCAACTCGGCGACCACTTCGGCAGCGGCCTTCGGCGCCTCGGACGCCGCCTGCACGAGCCGCGAAATTTCAGCGATGGTTTCGCTGGCATGCGCCTGCGTCTGAGCCGAAATATCGCGCGCGGTCTGCTCGAGTGTGTCGCAAATCTGCTGCTGACGGCTCGCCGTTAGTTCGCCGGCTTGCTGCCATTGCTGGCCGAGGGCGGTTGCCATCGAATCGAGCTTCGATGTCCATGCGGCGAGGCGTGCTTCGTTGTGCTCTCCCGCCTGCTGCCATTCCTTACCGAGGGCGCTCGCCATCGAATCGAGCTTCGACGTCCATGCCGCAAGACGTGCTTCGTTGTGTTCGCCGGCTTGCTGCCATTCCTTGCCGAGCATCGCCACCATCGAATCGAGCTTCGACGTCCACGCCGCGAGACGCGCTTCGTTGTGCTCTCCCGCCTGCTGCCATTCCTTGCCGAGGGCGCTCGCCATCGAGTCCAGCTTCGACGTCCATGCCGTGAGCCGCTCTTCGTTATGTTCCCCGGCTTGCTGCCATTTCTCGCTAAGCGTGGTCGCCATCGCATCGAGCTTCGCGGTCCACACCGCAAGCCGCGCTTCGTTCTGCTCGCCCGCCTGCTGCCATTCCTTGCCGATCATGCCCGCCATCGACTCGAGCTTCGCCGTCCACGCCGCGAGCCGCGCTTCGTCTCGCGAGGCCAGTTGCGTCTGCAAGTCCGCATGCGACTCGCCCACGTTGCGCACCAGCGACGCCGAATGCTCCGCGAACGTCGCCGCCGCCGCAACCAGCGCCTGCTCGTGCCGCGCCGCCAGCGTCGCGCCGGACTGCTCGTGGCGCGACAGCGCGTCGTTCCACGTCTGCGAAAGCTTGCCCGCCGCGGTTTCGAGGCGCGCGGAAACGCCGTCGACAAGTCCGGCCGAGCGCTCGTCGAAAGTCTGCGTGAAGCGCTCCAGCGATGCCTGTAATTGCTGCGTCATTGCATCGTTCGAACGTTGCTGGCCGGCGAGCGCCTCGTTCCAGATGCCCGCGATCTTGCCGGTAGCCGACTCGAAACCGTTCGACAGCGCATCCAGTTGCCGCTGCACCGCCTGCGAGACGCTCTCGTGCAAGGCCGCGCTTTCGCGCGCGAGGCCGGCCATCGTCGCCTGCATGACCGGTTCGAGCGCCGCGCCGGCCGCGCGCGTGCTGTCCGCGATGCTCTGCTTCAACGACTGCTCGACCGATGCCGCGAGCCGCGTGTATGCGACCTGCGCCTTGCTGTGAAACGTCTCCTGGCTCGCAAGCTGGCGCTCGTTGAAAGCGAGGCTGTGCTGCTCCATCGCGGCCATCATCGTTTGCAGACGGTCGACCAGCGTCGGCATCAGTTCCGCTTGCCGTTGCAGGAGCCGGAAGCTCTCGTCGCGCTGATGGGCCTGCGAATAGATGCGCAGGCTCGTGGCGATCCTAAGGTCGAGCTGTTGCGCCGCTTCGAGCCGCTCGCGACGGCACAACGCCGACAACAGGCCCAGCATCGCGGAACTCGCCACGCCCGCGATCGACGTGCCGAACGCGAAGCCCAGGCCCTTCACCGGCGCGGCCAGCGAAGCGCGGATCGCGGCCAGATCGGTTGCGCTTTCGAGCGCCATGCCGGTGCCGCGCAAGGTCACGACCATGCCGAGCAGCGTGCCGAGCATGCCGAGCAGCACCAGCAAGCCGACGAGATAAGGCGTGAGCGCAGGCCCCGGCAACGCGACGCGCTCGCCTTCGATGCGAAGACGAACCGTATTGCGCAAGCCCGGATGCAATTCCTCGAGCCACGCGCCAAGCCGCGGCGGCGGCTCGGCGAGGCGCGCGACGGCGCGAATGAGCGTCGCAGTCGCCGTGCTATAGCGCCGCAATTCGAGCGCGCCAGCAAGATAGAACGCGCCGATCAGCAGCGTGACGGCCAGCGCCAGCCAGTTGGACCCGACATAGCCGATGGCAATGCCGCACACCGCGGCGAGACCTGCCGCGAACACAACGAGATCAATACGATATCTGGACATGGCGTCCCGGTTAGCGAGTACGAAGGGCGGCAAGCAACCCTTCGACTGGTTGTAAACGAATATCCAGCTCGGCAAGCAACACGCTTTGCATGTCCTTGCGGAACACGTCGAGCCAGGGGCCGGGCGCGCCGGGGGCGGCTTGTGCGCCTTCGCCATCGCCATCGTCCGGCAGCGGCTGTGCGCTGTCGCGCAGACGCTCGAAGTGTCCGGCGAGCAGCACCGGCAGATTGGCCAGCAGGCTTCGCTCGCGTTCGCCGAGCGCACGTTCCATCACGGCATCGAGCACCGCGAGACGGCCCATCGCAGGATTCCTGGCGGCAAGCAACGCGCGCAGCCGGCCGCGCAGATTGCCGACACCCGTTTCCATCGACTGCTGCATGGCCTGGTAGCGCTGACGAAAGAGCGCGTAGTCGACGGGCGCGGCCTGCGGCTCCACATACGCGGGACCGCGGCGCCTGGCCGTCGCGAACGCGCTGTCGCCGGTAATCGTAGCGACGAGCGCGGCCCGCGCGCGCGCGCATTCCGCCTCCTCCGCGCTGCCGAATGCTCGCGCGCCCGCGGCCGGCGTGGGCGGCGCGCCGCTGAGCGCCGACGACAGCGCGATCGCATCCGTCCAGCCGAGCCACTGGCTCAGCCGGTCGGATAGCGATTGCCGTGGTTCGGGAACGTCGACATTGGCGAAGCGCGCCAGCAGGCGAACGAGCGCCGGGCCGCTGAGAGCTGTGCGCTGGGAGGCTTGCAACATACCACCGGATGCAAAAAAGTCAGCAGTTTACACGCTGACGCGCACGACGGCTTCGCTCCCCATTACAACGTCCTCGCACGCAGACATCGTGGCGCTCGGGAATAGGCGTTCAAATCGCTCCGCGCGGCCGATGCTCGTCCGTATCGACGCAGCACACCAGCGCATCCGCATCTTCTTCGCCGACGCTCACATAGATGTGCCCGACCGAGCTGTCGAAGTACAGGCTGTCGCCCGGCATCAGCCTGAACGACTTGCCGTTCTCGAAGCGCAATTCAAGCTTGCCGGAGAGCAGAAAGACGAACTCCTCGCCCGAATGCCGGATGTACTCGGGAAAGTCCGACACGGCGCGCGCATGGATGTGTGCGCGCATCGGCATCATGCGTTTGCCCGTGAGGTTGTTCGCGAGCATGCCGTACTCGTAGTTCGGCGTGTCGTACACCTGCTGCTTGCCCGCCGCGGTGAACGACGGCTTCATCGCGCCGGCCGCCGGCTTGCGGCGCCGGCCGAAAATCGCGTCGAACTCGAGCTCGAGCGAATGCGCGAGTGCCGCGAACTTGTCGTAGGTCAGCGCGATGTCGCCGCGCTCGGCCTTCGAGATCGTCGATACCGCAATGCCCGAGCGCTCGGACAACTCGGCCAGCGTCAGCCCGCGCGCCTTGCGCGCCTGCCGCAAATGCCCGCCCACCAGTTTGTGATCGAGCGACGGCGGCGCTTCATGCGCGTGCGCCTTCGGTTGTTTCACTACGGCTACGGCTTTGACCATGTCACTGATTCCGCCTGGCTTCCTTGCTTCCCACCTGTCCACAAAAATTTCTCGTATGCGAGAAATTATTTTTTCTCGTATATGATAACTCACGTCGATTCCACCTTTATGTGGGGCCCGTATCGTGTCTACCCTTGCGCTTAGTCAGTCCCGTTTGACGAAGACCCGCGTCATCACTGCCACGACCATCGGCACGGCGCTCGAATTCTACGACTTCACGATCTACAGCTTCTTCGCGATCCAGATCGGGCAGTTGTTCTTTCCGGGCGCGTCGCCCGTCAATCAGTTTTTACTGTCGATCGGCGTATTCGGCGTGGGCTTCGTGGTGCGGCCGCTCGGCGGCGTCGTGATCGGCGCGTATGCGGATCGCGCGGGCCGCAAGAACGCGATGGTCCTCACGATCATGCTGATGGCGCTTAGCTGCGCGATGATCGCGTGCGCGCCCACTTACGCGGTCGCCGGCTTCGCCGCGCCGCTCATCGTGCTCGCCGCGCGGTTGATACAAGGCTTCGCGGCGGGCGGCGAGTTCGGACCGGGCACGACGCTGCTCGTCGAATATGCCACCGACAACACGCGCGCGTTCTTCGCGAGCTGGAACTTCGCGGCGACCGCGGCAGGCCTCGTGCTCGGCGCGCTGGTCGCGACGCTCGTCAACGTGCTGCTGCCGAAGCAGGCCGTGCTCGAATGGGGCTGGCGGATTCCGTTCGTACTCGGCATCGTCGCGGCGCCGGCCGGCATGCTGATCCGCCGACGCCTCGAAGAAACGCTGACCGCGCGCAAGCCCGGCGAAGCCGCGCCGAGCGGCGCGCTGAAGGCCGCGCTGACCACGCATCTGAAGCTGACGATTCTCGGCACTTTCGCCGAATTGGGCGGCTCGGTGTCGGTCTACATCACCGCTTTTTTTCTGCCGAGTCATGCGGTGCGCGCGCTGCATCTATCGTCGACGTCGGCGGTGATCTCCGGTATCGTCAGTTCGCTTGCGCTGTTCGTCGCCGCGCCGCTCGCCGGCATGCTCGCGGACCGCTACACCCGCAAGCGCGTGCTCGTGATTTCGCGCGTCGTGATGCTGTTGCTCGTGTATCCGGCGTTTGCATTCCTGAGCGCGCATCCGTCGATGACGGCGCTTTGCATCGTGTCCGCGCTACTCGCCGTGTTCGTGTCCGGGCAGATCGTGCCCGTGCTCGTGATGATCCCGGAACTGTTCCCGAAGCATGTGCGTGCAACCGGAATTGCATTGACGTATGTTGTGAGCGCATCGTTTTTCGGCGGCTTCTCGCCGTTTATCGCAAGCTGGCTGGTCGCGCGCACCGGCAATCCGCTCGCGCCGGCCTGGTATGTGGCCGCCGCGTGCGCGATTTCTCTGGTGCCGGTAATCTGGCTGAAGGACCGCACCGGCGAAGCGCTCGGCTGACCAAGAAAGACACAATGAGCACAATGAGTGGAGACGATATGAGTCGAGACAACGATTTGCCCGGCCGTAGCGCGGTCGAGTTGCGCCGGATGATCGGCGCGAAAGAGATCTCGCCCGTCGAACTGCTGGAGGCGTGCATCGCGCGAATCGAGGCGGTGAATCCGGCGGTCAACGCGATCACCGCAACCGACTTTGTGGCCGCGCGCGCCGCCGCGAAACGCGCGGAAAAGCAGGTACTCGACGGCGAGCCGCTCGGCCTTCTGCACGGCTTGCCGCTCGGCGTGAAGGACCTCGAAAATACCGCCGGACTCCTGACGACTTATGGTTCGCCGATGTCGCGCGGCAACGTGCCTACGCAAGACGTGGTGCTCGTCGAGCGTCTGCGTGCCGCCGGCGCGATCGTCACCGCGAAGACCAACGTGCCCGAGCTCGGCGCGGGCGCGAACACGCGCAATCCGGTGTGGGGCGCGACCGGCAATCCGTTCAACACAGCATTGAATGCAGGCGGCTCGTCGGGCGGTTCGGCGGCCGCGCTCGCGTGCGACATGCTGCCCGTGTGCACCGGCTCGGACACCGGCGGCTCGTTGCGCATTCCCGCTTCCAAATGCGGCGTGGTGGGCTTTCGTCCGACGCCGGGACTCGTGCCGAATTCGCGCAAGCTGGTGGGGTGGTCGCCGATCTCGGTGGTTGGACCGATGGGCCGCAGCGTCGCCGAAGCGTGCTTGCAGCTCGCCGCTACCGTGGGCATCTCGGCGGGCGACCCGCTCAGCTTTGCCGCCGATCCGCTCAGCTTCGCCTCGCCCGCCGACATCGACCTCAGCACATTGCGCGTGGGCTGGACCGAAGACTTCGGCAGTTGCGACGTGGATGCGTCGATCCGCAACGTGTTTCGTGAACGCATCGCGCTAATCGCGCCGTCTTTCCGTTCATGCGAGGAAGTGAGCTTCGATCTCGGCGACGTGCACCGCTGCTTCGACGTGATCCGCGCGGAGAGCTTCGTCGCCGGTCTGCACGATGCCTACACGCGCGATCCGGCGCAACTCGGCCCGAACACGCGCGCCAACTACGAGCTCGGCGCAAGCATGAGTCTCGCGGACAGCGCGTGGGCTCAAGCCGAACAGACGCGCATCTTCAAACGCTTTCAGGCCGCGTTCGAGCAGTACGACGTGATCCTCTCGCCGACCACGCCCGTGTCGCCGTTTCCGTGGCAGCAACTGTACGCCGCGCAAATCGACGGGCGCGAGCAGGACAACTATTACCGCTGGCTCGCGCTCACCTATGTCGTCACGCTGACGACGCATCCGGCGCTGTCGCTGCCGTGCGGTGTCGATCACGCGGGCATGCCGTTCGGCTTGCAAATCGTCGGGCCGTTTCATGGCGACCGCAAGACGCTCGCCGTCGCGCATGCGATGGAGCAGGTGTTCGCGCAGTCGCCTGCGTTGCGCCGTCCGCGACCCGATCTGTCGAAGCTCACGAAAGCGGACGCGTCGTTGAAATCGATCGTGACGTCGCCCCCTCTTTTTAACGACGCCGACGCGAACGGCTCGGGCCTCTCAGCGGTTTAACGATGACAACAATGAAGTTCGATACCGTCGTACTCGGCGCCGGCATTGTCGGCGTGTGCGTGGCCGTGCATTTGCAAAAGCGCGGCCGACAGGTTGCGCTGGTCGACCGCAAGGCGCCAGGCAACGAGACCTCGTTCGGCAATGCCGGGTTGATTCAGCGAGAAGGCGTGTACCCGTACGCATTTCCGCGCGGACTGGGTGCATTGCTTCGCTATGCGCGCAACCAGTCGCTCGACGTTCGCTACCACGCTGATGCGCTATTTCACGCGGCGCCGTTTCTGTGGAGATACTGGCGCAACTCCGATCCGGCGAAACACGCCGCGATTGCAAAGTCATATTCGACGCTGATCGAACATTGCGTGAGCGAGCATCGCACGCTGGCCGCGCAAGCGGACGCGAGTGCTTTGCTGCGCCCCACGGGCTGGATCAAGGTGTTTCGCAGCAACGCCGCTCAGGACGCGGAACTGCGAGTCGCCGATCGATGGAGCCGCGAATACGGCGTCGAATTCGAAGCGCTCGACGCCGCCCACCTGCAGCACATCGAGCCCGATCTCGACAAGGCATTGCTCGGCGGCCTGCGCTACACGCAAGCGGATTCGGTGAGCGATCCGAACGCGCTCGTCACGGCCTACGCGAAATACTTCGAGGCGCTCGGCGGACGGTTCTTCACCGGCGACGCCAATACGCTGCGCAACGGCTGGGAGGTCACGACAAACGCAGGGACGATCGCGGCTTCATCGGCGGTGGTCGCGTTGGGGCCGTGGTCCGGCGTGCTCAGTTCGCGGCTCGGGTATCGGCTGCCGCTCGGCGTCAAGCGCGGCTACCACATGCATTACGCGGCACGCGCGGGCGCGCGCCTCAATCATCCGGTACTCGACGCCGAAAGAGGCTATCTGCTCGCGCCGATGGCGCGCGGCATCCGCCTGACGACCGGCGCTGAAATCGCATTGCTCGATGCGCCGAAAACGCCCACGCAACTCGCCGCCGTCGAACCGATTGCACGCACGCTGTTCCCACTCGACAAACGCCTCGACGATCAACCGTGGATGGGCGCGCGGCCCTGCACGCCGGACATGATGCCGGTGATTGGCCGCGCCGAAAAACATCAGGGCTTGTGGTTCGCATTTGGTCACGCGCATCACGGACTCACGCTCGGGCCGGTGACCGGCCGCCTGATCGCCGAAATGATGACGGGTGAAGAAACGCTCGTAGACACGCATCCGTTCAGAGTGGACAGGTTCTAACGTCAAACGCGGGCAGCGCGCCTGCCGCTTCGTGCGGGAAGCGCGCCTGCCGCTTCATTTAGTGCAGCGGTTGCAGCGCGGTCCAGCGCGTCCAGCCGCTGTCGCCTGCTACCGGGCTGATCCGCAATGCGCGCGAGCCGTCGGCGAAAATGATCGATTCGGCATGACATGCTTCGGGGTCCGGAATATCGCGCGGACCCACAAAGCTCACGACATGTTTGAACGAAAGATTGCCTTCGCGCAATATGTCGAGATAGGCGGGCTCCTCGTTACCGAATGGCTGAGCGGTGCAACGGTTCAACAGCACAGCAGCGATTTCTGCATCACACATGTTCTCTCTCTCCTGACTGACTAACGCGACACCTCCCATGCCGGTGGCGTTCAAGCTCGTCATTTTTATGAAATCATTCTAGAAGTCATGGCCGAAAACGCCAGCCCTCTCGCGCATTCGTTATCTGGGCATACGCTTTCTCCTGAAGCGGTCCGCGTCCGATAATCTGCCGGCGCAATCGGCCGCGGTTCCAGGGCGGCCGAACAGATAGCCTTGCAGCGCGTCGCAGCCCATCTCGCGCAGCATGACTGCCTGCTGTTCGGTTTCCACGCCTTCAGCCGTGACCGACATTCCGCATGCATGAGCCATTTTCACAAGCGCCTCTGCAATCGCAGCGCAATCCGTGTCGCCCGGCAAACCGGCGACAAACGAGCGGTCGATCTTCAGGCCATGCAGCGCAAAACGCTTCAGATACGACAGCGACGCGTAGCCCGTGCCGAAGTCGTCGATTGCGAGCGTGACGCCTAGTTTGGCCAGCGCGGCCATCGTCGCGCGCACGGTGGCATCGTCCGGCAGGAGAATGCCCTCGGTGATTTCGAGCTGCAAAGCGCAGGGGTCGAGCCCGCTGTTCGCAAGGCACGCAGCGACACGTTGCACGAGCCGCGCGTTGAACTGCACCGGCGAAATATTCACGGACACACTGACATCCGGCGCGATGCTCCAGCGCCAGTTCGCGACCTGTGCGCAGGCCTGCTCGAGTACCCAATCGCCGATGTCTTCCATCAAGCCCGCCTGTTCCGCAATCGGGATGAATTCCGCGGGGGCCACGTCGCCAAGTTCGCTGCTGGTCCAGCGCAACAATGCCTCCACAGCTATGGTTTCGCGCGACGCCGCCGCCACGACTGGCTGATACGCAATTGTTAATTCGCCCGCCTTGAGCGCATCGCGCAGCCGGTTCTCGATCGCAAAGCGGCGCTGCGCAGCCTCTTTCATATCGCGCGTGAAAAAGCACACGTTGCCGGGTGCATGGACTTTCGCGCGACGCATCGCGGCGCCGGCATCGCGCATCAACAGCGCCGCATCGCGAGCGCCGTCGTTGGAGCGCGCAACGCCCACCGACGCACTCACGCGATACTCGCGCCCCGCGATCACGAACGGCTCGGCGAATAACGCGAGCATCTGTTGCGCGAACGCGGCTAGCATCGGCATGTGGCCGTGATGTTCGGTAACGATCAGGAACTCGTCGCCGCCGATCCGCGCAAGCAGATCGTTCGTGGCGAGCGCGCGCGCGAGCCGCTGGGCGACGCTGCGCAACAGGCGGTCGCCGAGATCGTAGTCAGCAATGTCGTTGATCCTGCTGAAGCCATCCACGTTGACCACCAGCATTGCCACACGCGCCGCCCGCGCAGACTTCAGAAGCTGTTGAGCGCGCCCTGTCGCGTACGCGCGGTTATAGACACCCGTGAGCGAATCGACAAACAAAGCATGCAGGAGCCGTCCATCCGCCACCCTTTGCACAGTAGGGCTTTTCAATGTTGCGTCGTCATGTGCGAAGTGCAATGGAACGCCGGAAGCGCTTGCCGGCACGGAAACTTGCTCGGTCATCATTACACTCCTATGCTAGGCATTACGCATTCAGCAGACAGCTTGCCGTTTTATGCATGCAGCTAAATTTTTATAGCCGTCGAGACTACGAGGTGTAGAGCTTTATCGCGCGAGAAAAAACACGCGCCGCCATGCGGTAGCCGTGCCTCCACGATATTCCCGCATAGGCCGCTTGAGAACGCGCCACGCCGGTGAACGCGTAAAGCAACGGCAAACGCTTTACCACACGCGGTATAAACCGCTGGGCCACAAATGAAAATTCATCAGCTACGCGCCCTCATCGCCATTGCCGATGCGGGAAGTGTCAGGGGTGCCGCGCGAACGCTCAATTCGTCGCCGGCGGCCGTAACGCAAAATATTCAGCAATTGGAAGAAGCGGCACACGTTCAACTCGTTGTGCGCACATCGTCCGGAGTGACGCTCACCGAATGCGGGCAAACCCTGCTGTTGCATGCACGGCTCGTCGCCGCGCAAATGGTGCGTGCGCATCAGGCGATGGACGCAATGCGCGGCGAGCCAAGCGGGCGTCTTTCGATTGCGGTGACCGCGTGGGTCGCATTGACATTTCTGCCCGAAGCAGTCGCGCGCTTTCGCGCCAGAATGCCGGCAATACAACTGGAATTATTCGAAGGCTTACTCGCGATCGCGACACCGCGCTTACGCGACGGCAGTCTGGACATTTATGTCGGGCGTCAATCGCCGAGTGTCTCTGCATGCGATTTCAACTATCAGCCGCTGTTCGCCACGAGCCGCGCGGTCGTCGCACGCCTGGGTCATCCGCGCGCGGAATCGCGTTCTCTCGCTGAATTGCTCGACGACGACTGGCTGGTTGCGCTCGATCCGGAAACCGAGGGGCATGCGCCCTATCAGATGTTCTCCCGCTACGGATTGCCGGTGCCGCGCAGCATCCACTTTCTCCATTCGCTCACCGTGGCGGTCGCATTGCTCAAGCGCACGGACATGGTGAGCATTTTTCCGTGGCCGCTCGTCGAACTCTGCGCGGCGCGCGACGGTTTGTGCGCGATCCCCTTGCGCGAAGAACTCGAGGACTCGACAGTCGGCATCATCACGCGCACGGGCGAGCCGTCCGATGCAGCGTCGCAGTGCTTTATCGATTGCCTGCTCGAAACGATCCGCGATGAATCGTGGGGCCGCACGACGGAGATTCGCCGCGCCATGCAATCGGTGGAAGTGCTGGTTTAGCGCGCCTCGCTCGCTTTAACAGGCCGGTGAAATACCTCATGTAGCGGTCATCCGGGACGCAGGGGTAAACGTTGAACTGATGTCATCAATGAGAGCGAGATGGAACGGATGCGTGGGCCAGATGGTTTTACCGAGTCAATGTT
>Ga0307412_10000100_pt1 | contig 70749 bp, 62 predicted proteins | sample DK1Cmetagenome_3_FD_203823 | JGI IMG/M metagenome (GOLD analysis project Ga0307412, IMG submission 203823) | Maize rhizosphere microbial communities from greenhouse at UC Davis, California, United States - DK15-C-1 | ecosystem: Host-associated > Plants > Roots > Rhizosphere > Soil | place: USA...
CATGTGAGCCGCCGAACGTCCCGCGTCCGCTTCGGTTGTCTTTTCCACCCTTGGGCCAGAGCGGCGCCTTCATGTCCAATCCGGTACGGTCGATCGCGTACATCTCCCAACCCCTTCGTTTGCGCCCGCTTCGATTTGCCGGTTATTCCCACGCCGTGACGGGCGGCGACATCCCAAGTCGAACTAGTGCTGCATCCGTCATTCGGGCCGGCATGCTCGCTTCGAGGAAGCGAGCAGACGTCAATCCCGGCCGCGTCGCAGGATGATGGTACGCCGGCCGAACATGGCGGCGTCTGCGGAATAAGCACCGGGGCCGAGCAGCAATATCGCCGCCGCTTCCAACATATAGGCGCCGGCCTCTGCGTGATCGGCACCATGCTCCAGGCCGAAGGACAATAAGCCGAGGCAGAGGATCGCCGCTGCCCGTGTCCAGAAGCCGAGGATCAGGACCATCGCGACCACCATGCCGATCCAGCGCGGCGCTTCCGCTGCGGTGATCTCGGGCGTTGCCAGGATCGCAACTGCGGCGGACAGGCGCAGGAGCAGGAGGCCCGTGCCGCTGCTGCCCGCGGGGAAATGGGGGGATAGAAGTCGCATGATGCTACGACTAGCAGTGCCTTGTGGAGCCCTACATCCCGAGATGGGGTATCGCCGGTCTGGTCTTTTGGGGAGTGTGAGGGCAGTGCTTGCGGGGTATTCTGTCTTCCTTATTGGAGGCAGGCAGCGATGGCGCGCATCGAAGGGGGCAGGGAACGATGACACGCCCGGAAATCTGGAAGCGGCCTCTGCGATGGTACGTGCTTGCCGCCACGCTGGTGGCGTTGCTGCCAGGGCTTCCCTGGCGCTCGGTCCTGCACGCGATCTGCGCCAACCGTAAACATGCCCGCCGGACCGCGGCCGCACCGAGCAGCATCTATGTCGCGTTTATCGTGCCCCGACGTGCCGCCTATCGGAATCACGCGACTGCGCGCTTCGGTGTTCATGCCACCGTCCGCCGGATCCGCCGGCTGACCCTGCCATGACATCGTCGCCGATCCGCGTCCTCGTAGTCGACGACCATGTCCTGTTGCGGCAGGGGGTGATTGGGATCCTCGCGCAGGAACCCGATATCCAACTGGTCGGAGAGGCGGGGAATGGCGCCGAGGCGGTCGAGGCGTTCGAGCGCATGCGGCCCGACGTCACCTTGATGGATCTGCAAATGCCGGTCCTGCCGGGGATCGAGGCTATCCAACGGATCCGCAACCGCGCACCCAATGCCAGGATCATCGTCCTCACGACCTATCCTGGCGATGTCCAGGCGGTGAAAGCGCTCAAGGCCGGCGCGTCCGGATATCTCCTCAAAAGCTCGTTGATCGACGAACTGCTCGGTGCGATCCGGACCGTGCATGGCGGCCGGCGGTATATTCCGGCGGACGTCGCGCAGGAGATCGCCCTGCACGCCGCCGAAGAGTCGCTCAGCGCCCGAGAGGTCGATATCCTGGCGCTGGTCGCCGCCGGCAAGGCCAACAAGGTGGTGGCCCATGAACTGTCCGTCTCCGAACAGACCGTGAAGGCGCACCTGCGCACGATCTTCCAGAAGCTTGGCGTCAACGACCGCACGCAAGCTGTCACCACCGCGCTCAGGCGGGGAATCATCACCCTTTGATGCCGGTGCCTCGGCAATGCGGTTCCACCTATCTTCGAGGATAGATTGAGGCGGGTTTTCGTATCGAAATCGCGTCCGCCGACACTGCGATTTCGTGTGGCCACCCACCATCCTGCACGATTGGCCGACGCCCTTCCATTCGCCACTTTCTGATGGATCCCCGAGGCCGATGGCTTTGAAAGGACTTCAGAAATGACGAGCTCAGCCTATTCTGACGTGAAGGACTTCAACGCATCGCGGATGCTTCGATCATGCCGCGCGTTGCCACCGGCAACGCGCAGGCGCCGTGCGCCGTCATCGGCGAGCGTGCTGCGGACTTGATCCGCTTCGCCCACCGGCTGTGACGCCTCCCGGCGAGCGGCACCGGGCCGGCATCCCGCAGAGAAGCTGAAAGGCTGCTGGAATGTACCATTCAGTCAACCCCTTCGACCCCGGCAGAGAAAATGCAGTTTCCTCCGCCGCTTCAACGAGGATCGGACGCGTCCTTGTTGTCGAGGAAGATCTCAGCCGGCGTCATGCGATTCTATCGTACCTCATCGATCGCCAATGCTCCCCGATCGGTTGCGGGGCGCCTGAGGTGGCTCGCCATCTACGAAGTCAGTCCTTCGGACTGATAACGCTGAACGTGCGGCTGGGCAGCTCCGATGGCGTGGATATATTGCGGCAGATCCGAACCCGCTCGGACGTACCTGTGATCTTGTACTCGGATGATCATCAAGCGGATGTCGACCGGATCATCGGGCTTGAGCTGGGTGCGGATGACGTTCTGAGCGGGCCACTCAACCTTGATGTGCTGTTAGCGCGTGCGCGTGCGATCCTGCGCCGGCAGGAGCTGGGGCGTTCCGCCACGGCATATCTCCGCGGTGGCTATGCCTTCAACGGCTGGGAACTCCGCAATGCGACACGAGAGCTGAAATCCCCGGACGGAGAGGACGTCAGTCTGACGAAACGGGAATATTCGCTGCTGGTGGCGCTGCTGGCATCGCCGGGGCGCACCCTTTCAAGGGTACACCTGATGCGTGCCACCAGAACGCAGGAGGATGTTTATGACCGAAGCATCGATGTTCAGGTCCTCAGGCTGCGGCGCAGGCTGGAAAGCCATCCCTCCGGGAAGGGACTGATCAGAACGGATCGGGGCGTCGGCTACACGCTGGATGCCAAGGTCGAAACCCTGTTCTAGCGCCGCCGCCCCAACAAGCCTTTCCAGGAGACATCACGATGCGCAATGCCCTTGTAAGCACGGCGATTGCCGCGGCCGCCATGCTGGGCCTGACCCACGCCGCGAAAGCCCAGCCCACCGGTGCACCGGAGAAGGCCGCCCGGGTCGTTCTGGTCCACGGCGCCTTCGCCGACGGTTCGGGCTGGCGCGGCCTGTACGACGAACTGACGGCGAGGGGCTATCGTGTGTCGATCGTCCAGAATCCGCTGACTTCCCTGAAGGACGACGTCGACGCGACCACGCGGGTGATCGAACGACAGGATGGGCCGGTCATCCTCGTCGGCCATAGCTGGGGCGGGACGGTGATCACGGCGGCCGGCGTACATCCCAAGGTGAAGGCGCTCGTCTATGTCTCCGCGCTTGCGCCCGATGCCGGGGAGACGACGGCGCAGCAGTATGAAGGCTTTCCGCCCGCTTCCGAATTCGTGATCGACAGGCAGGGCGACGGCTATGGCTTCATCGACCTGCAGCGGTTCAAGGCCGGTTTCGCAGCCGATACCAAGGATGCCGATGCCGCGTTCCTGCGGGATTCGCAGGTGCCGATCAACCTGTCCGTCTTCGGCACGCGGCTTACACAGGCTGCCTGGCACACACGGCCGAGCTGGGCCATCATCGCGAAGCAGGACAAGGCCTTCGGAGCGGGAATGCTGCTGCACATGGCAAAGCGCATCGGCGCGACGATCACCGAAGTCCCAGGCAGCCACGCCGTCTTCATGACCCAGCCCAAGGCGATCGCCAGGGTGATCGACAGCGCCGCCCAGAGTGTCGAAAGCGGCGCTGCAGGGCGTGTAAACGGCACGCAGCGATGAGCCTTTGGCGCGCGGCGCGCGTACAGCTTGTTGCTTTACAAGAGCAGCGTGCCGATTTCGCGATATATTCGCGTATATGTTGCATTACATTTGAAACGCAACTGTAGCTACGCGCCAACAAACTCCGATCTGCTCATAGATGTCCAGCATGGTAGAGGCGCTTGCGACCGACTCGCACGCCCAGCGCGTGCAGTCTCACCTATGAGGAGTTCGGTCTACACTGCGGCAATCCAATGTGAATGACTTTCCAAGGATGCCCCATCGCTGCCACTTGTCGGATTAATAAAACGTTTCAGCCATGGGCGTGGTCATCCAGATTGACAATAAAGTGGCAATAAATCTTTCGAGGGGGCTAGTTGAACTCCCTGTTATCGTGAAAGCGTAACTATGAACGCGCCCGAAGATTTTACGCTCGCCATGGCCGCCGGCACCCCCCGGGTTCTGGTGGTCGACGACGATCCCGCGATGCAGCGCATGATCGTTTCCTATTTGGGCGAACACAACATGCAGGTGACCGCCGTCTCCGGCCGCCAAGGCCTGGTGCGTGCGCTCGCCGGCCGGGAGCCCGATGTGGTGCTGCTCGACATCAATCTCGGCGACCATGACGGGCTCGACCTGCTGCGCGAATTGCGTGCCAAAAGCGTCGTGCCGGTCATCCTCATCACCGGGCATCGTCGCGATGAGGTCGATCGGGTGATCGGGCTCGAACTCGGCGCCGACGACTATCTCACAAAGCCGTTCGGCATGCGGGAACTGCTCGCGCGCATCCGCTCCGTGCTGCGTCGGCGGACAATGGACCGGCTCAACCCCGTACGCCAGGCCGAGCAGAATTTCGAGTTCGCGGGCTGGGTGTTCAGCCAGCGCTCGCGCCGGCTAAAGAGCCCCACGGGCGCGATCGTGCCGCTCACCAAGGGCGAGTTCGCGCTGCTGAGCGCGTTCGTCGCGGCCCCACGGCGACCGCTCAGTCGCGAACGGCTGCTGCAGGCGACGCGGGTGCACGAGGACGTGTTCGACCGCAGCATCGACGTGCAGATCCTGCGGCTTCGGCGCAAGCTCGAACCCGATCCCAGCGATCCGCGCCTGATCCGCACCGAACGTGGTGTCGGCTATTGCTTCGACGTCGACGTGCGGACGGTGTGACCCGGCCAGCGGGATGGGAGCGGCACGCGCTGGTCGCGGCGGCGGTGCTCTTCGCCGGTGCGGCAGCAGCCCGCGAAAGCCTGCGCGAAGAGCCGATCACGCCGCTGCCGCCCGCACCCGTGATCGCGCCCGGCAAGCTGGCGTTGGGCGCCGCGCTGTTCCGCGACCGGCGGCTGTCGCAGCGACAGACCGTCAGCTGCAATTCCTGTCACGACCTTGGCAGCAGCGGCGCCACCGCCCGGAACTTCGATGCCGCCCAGAACGGCGGCGCGCTGCGCATGAACACGCTCACGGTGTTCAATGCCGCCCTCAATTACCGGTTCAACTGGCGCGGGCGGCGGGAGACGTTCGAACGGTTCACCGCGCACGTGCTGGGCGATCCGGCGCTGATGGGTGCAGCCGACGGCGTGGCGGTGGCGCGGCTCCGGCGCGATCCGGCGATGACGGCACGCTTTCGCGCCGTCTATGGCCGCCCGATCGACGAGGCGGCAATGGTGGATGCACTCACCGCCTATCAACGCACGCTGCTGACGCCGGGATCGCGCTTCGACCTGTGGCTCGGCGGGGAGGACCGCGCGCTTTCGCTGCAGGAGCGGCGCGGCTATGCTCGGTTCAAGGCGCTGGGGTGCGTTTCGTGCCACCAGGGGGTGAACATCGGCGGCAACCTGATGCAGCGCCATGGCATCTTTCACCTGATCGGGTCGAAGGAACCGGAAATGGTGCGTGTGCCCAGCCTGCGCAACGTGGCCGTCACCGCGCCCTATTTTCACGACGGGAGCGCCCGCACCTTGCCGGAGGCGGTGCGCATGATGGGTAAGGCGCAGCTCGACCTCACGCTCCCGCAGCAGGACGTCGACGACGTCGTCGCGTTCCTCCGTACGCTTACCGGCAAGTATCAGGGGAGGTCGCTCAGCGAACCCGCGGCGCGGAGCCCCAAGTGAGGCGCCTTACCGCCTTGCGTGTCGCCGCTGCGCTGACAGCGTTGCTGGCAATGCTCCTGTTGGGGGCAGCGGCTCGGATGCGCACGTTGGGCGACGGCTGGGCGGTCAACAGCAACCGTGCGATCGAGCGCTATGCATTCGCCGACCGATCGCTGACGCGAGACATGCTGAGCGCGCGGATAGGATTGCTGCGCAACTACGACATGATCAATCAGGATCTGGCGATCTCCGACGAGAGCCTCGAACGGTTGACGCATCTGGCAGGCGGCGATGTAGCGCTGCAGGCCGCGATCGCGCGGCTACGACGCCATACGCGCATGGCGGAATCTTTCGCGGAGGAATTCAAGAGCGAGAACGCGCTGCTCCAGAACTCGCTCGCGCGGGTGACGGCGCTGTGCAACCTGCTGCAGGATTCCCCCGCCGCAGGCACGCTTTCGGCCCGGTTCCTGCGGCTGACGCTCGATACAAGCCCGCCATCGGTCGCGGCCGCGAAGCAGGCGCTTGCCGCGGCCGCTCCCGCGCGAGGCGATCTGACGGCGCAGCTGGTGACGCACGGCCGGCTGCTGATCGCGTTGTTGCCGCGCATCGACCAGATCCTAAACAGGGTTCGGGAAGGAGGGCTAGACGGCGACGTCGAGGCGGTGCGTCACTTGATCGTCCAACACCAGCGCCGCATCGAAGCCCAGCACCAGCGCGCGTTCCTGGGCCTGCTTGGCGCCGGCGGACTCGCCGGGCTCCTGTGGATCGTGCTCGTGATCTGTCTCCAAGCGCAGGCGCGGGAGCGCCGCCGCCGCCGCGAGAACGAGCGGCTGAGCGCGACCGTAGCGGGCCTGCTGCTCGAAGTATCGTCGGAGCAGCTCCAGCAGCGCATCGAAAATGCGCTCCAGCGGCTCGCAGCGCATGCCGGTGCGACCGATGCCTATCTCGTGCTCGAGGATGACCCGGCGGGGCAGAGCTATGTGTGGAGCAGCGACGATCGGCTGCCGCCCGACTGGCCCAGGCGCGTGGTGACGCTCGCGCAGACGCTGCCGCTGTGGAAGGACGACGTGCTCCACCTTGCATCCTCGCTAGACGCGCATTGTCCGCTCACCACCATGCTGCATGAACAGGGTACGACGTCGCTCCTGTTGATCCATGCCGCGGCGCCGGTGCGGGCGGTGCTCGGATTCGAACGCTACGATGCCGCGCGGCGGCGTTCCGACGTTGTCGCGGGTCTCCGCATGGCGCAGGCAGCGATCCTCCAGGCGCTGCGCCGCGATCGGCTGGAGCGCGCGCGGCTCCAGCTCGAGCTGCGGCTGGCCCGTGCCCGGCGACTGGAAGCGATCGGCGCGGTCGCGAGCGGCGTGGCGCATAACTTCAACAACATCATCGGCGCGATCGCCGGGTTCAGCGAGATTGCGGAGATCCATGCCGGCCGCAACGAAGTGGTGCATCGCGATCTGTCCGAAATCCGCCAGGCGGTCGATCGCGGACGCGAACTGGTCGACGAAATCCTCGACTTCGGCCGGGGACGTGATGCCGAGCGCAAGCCGTTCGCACTCCAGGCCCTGGTCGAGGAGACCGTGCGGCTGGTGCAGGTCGCGGGGCGCGGCACGGTTACGCTCGCCGTCGACGGCTGGCCGGCCGAGCAGCGGATCCAGGGCGATGCCGCGCAGCTCCAGCAGGTGTTCATGAACATCTGCAACAACGCCTTCCATGCGATGCCTGCCGATCCCCATGTCGACGTCACGCTCGCGCGGCGCGTCGAACGCAAGCGGCGCGCTTTCAGCCACGGCAGCCTCGATCCCGGCGACTATGCGGTGGTGACCATTTCGGATCGCGGCTGCGGCATCGCTACCGCTGCGCAGCCAAGGATCTTCGAACCCTTCTTCACCAGCCGGCAGGGCGGCACCGGGCTGGGGCTCTCCACCGCCTGGGAGATCGTTCAGGAACATGGCGGCACGATTGACGTCTCCAGTACCCCTGGGATCGGCAGCAGCTTCCACATCTGGCTGCCGTTGCTGCACGAGGCGGCGCATTCCTCGGAGCCGGCGCCGCTGGCGTTGCAGCGGGGCGATGGCGAATATGTGCTCGTCGCTGCACCCGTCAGCGCCCGCGATTCCACCGAAGAACTTGTCGCGCTGCTAGGCTATGAGCCGCTGCGGCTCGATCCCGATCGCTCCGACATTGCCGACCATGCGGCGCAGCTGGCGGTGGATGCCATCCTGCTCGTCGATGTGCCCGATGCAGCCCGGAGGCTTCTTCCGCCGAGTCAGCACGAGGGCGTGCCGCGCATCGCGTTGTTTGCGCGGCAAGAGGGCACGCTCGCGCTCGCGCCGACCGCGCTCGCGCATCCGATCGACGTCGAGATGCTCGCCGCGGCGCTCCACCGCATCCACGCTGCCCGCGCGCTACAACCGTAACCGGGGCGCGCTCCCACGACATGCGCGTGAAACCATGGTTCGGGCAAAGCCGGCCGGGTCCTCGCCGCTTGTACCTAGGAGTGAATGTGCTTCGAGCCGCGCCATCTTGCCACTGCCCGCTGCGGACCGCGCATGTCCGCTGACGGGCGCGTGGCCTGGCGCGAGGGGCTGTTCCTCCGCCAGCAGCATTTCCAGCAGCTCGAACGCCATATCGATGCGCAGGTGGCAGGCGCGGGGCGGCACGCGCGGCCCTATGGCTGGGGCATCACCGAGCTGGTGATCAACCAGGATCTCGCCGCGCTCGGCAAGTTCGCGATCGAGCGACTCTCGGGCGTGATGCCCGATGGCCTGCAGTTCGCGATACCCGGCACGCTGCCGCCCCCGCCGCCGATCGAAATCCCCGACGACGCGCGCAATGCGAGCGTGCAATTGACGCTGCCGGCGCACCAGCCCGGCGCGGTCGAGTTTCGCGATGTCGGCGCTCCCGGCGCCGAGGCCGCGCGCTATTTGGTCGATACCGTCGACGTCGCCGATGTCTTCTCGGACGAGCGTAGCCAGGAGCCGCTGGAAATGGCGCGGCCAAACCTGCGCTTCGGCATCACGCGCGACCAGACCTATGGACGCATTACCCTCGAACTCGCCCGCGTCCGCGAGATGGTCAACGGCGCCATCCAGTTCGACGAGCGCCACATCCCGCCGGTCCTCGACATCCGGGCGAGCGCGCGGCTTGCGGGATTCCTCGCCGATATTCTGGGGCGCGCCGGCCAGCGGGTCGAGGAGCTCGCGCTGCGCGCGGTCGAGGCGGCCGATGCCGGCGCCGAGAGCATCGCCAATTTCCTGCTGCTCCAGGCGCTCAACCGCTGGCGCCCGCAGCTTGCCCATTTGTCGACGCTGCCGATGGTGCATCCCGAGCGGCTGTTCGAGGCCTTTGTCGGCATGGCGGGCGAGCTTGCGACGCTCACCCGACCCGAACGGCAGCCGCCGCCCTTTCCGGACTATGACCATGTCCGCCTGCGCGAGACGTTCGAGCCGGTGGTCGAGGCGATCCAGGCCGCGCTTTCGGCGGTGTATGACCGCGCCGCCGTGCAGCTGCCGCTCGTTCAGGCGGGGGCCGGGGCCTATACGGCGCGGAACACCGATCCACTGCTCTATCAGACAGGCTATTTCTACCTCGTCGTCAGCGCTCGGGCGCCGCTCGAGGAGGTGCGCGCACGCTTTCCCTCGGTCGCCAAGATCGGGCCGGTGCAGAAGATGCGGCAGATCGTCGATTCGGCGCTCGCGGGCATCCCGTTACGCCATACGCCGACCCCGCCGCCGCAGATCCGTGCGCTGCCGGGGCACGTCTATTTCGAGCTCGATCGCTCGGCGCCCGACTGGCCCGAGCTCGCCGCCGCACCCGCGCTCGGGCTGCACATCGCCGGCGACTGGCCGGAGCTGCGGCTCGAACTCTGGTGCGTGAAGAAGGCGCCGCGATGATCGAGCGCACTGTCTTCAGCCCTACGCCGATCCAGCAGGCGCTTGCGCGAACTGCCGCCGCGCCGGCAGCGGCGGACGACGACTTCCCCGAGCCGCCCCATGCCACGCGCCCGCACAATCCGATGGTCGAGGCGGCCGCACCGCTGCTCGCGCTGATCGCGTCGGTGCGCGCGGGCCGTATCGATCTCGACATGCCGTCGCTCCATCGCCGCGCTTCGGCCGCAGCCCAGCGCTTTGACGCGGCGATCGCGTGCGGGGAGTATGACGCCGAGACGCGGCGCCGCGCGCGCTACGCCGTCTATGCGACGGTCGACGATATCGCGCAGAACCTTCCCGGCAAGGCTGCCGATGGTGCCGAATGGGCGCGCCGCAGTATGATCGTGCGCGGCTTCGGAGAGAATATCGGCGGCGACCGGTTCTGGGCGCTGCTGCGCGAGATGCTTGCCAGCCCGGCCCAACATCCCGCGCTGATCGAGCTCTATCACGCCTGCCTCGCCGCGGGATTCGAAGGGCGCTACCGCGTCGCGCGCGACGAGCGCGGGCAGCTCGCCGCGATCATGGCCAGCGCCTATGCGGCGATTCCGGGTGCCCGTGGTCTGTCCGAGACGGAACTGGTACCGCATTGGCGCGGCACCCCGCAGGCGCGGACGCGGATCGGCTTCTGGGCCCCGCTCGGGCTCGCCGCGAGCGTCGCGGCCGGTTTGCTGTTGCTGGTCGTGCTGGCGTTTCGCCTCGTGCTGATCCAGACCGGCCAGCCCGCGATGGCGGCGCTGCTGGCGCTCAACCCGGATCAACCGTTGCGCCTTTCGCGCGACGCCGTGCCTGCGACGGTGCCCGCCGGGGCGCAGCAGCAGCGGCTCCAGGGCTTCCTCGCCGCGGAGATCGCGCAGAAGCTCGTGGTGGTCGAGCAGGATGCCAACAGCGTGCGGGTGCGCACCACGGTCGGCACGCTGTTCCGTTCGGGATCGGACCAACTGGCACCAGGACGGCAGGCGCTGTTCGAGCGCATCGCCGATGCGGTGACCAACGAGAAGGGCGCCGTGCGGATCGAGGGCCACGCCGATAGCGACCCGGTGTCGAGCCTGACCTTCCCGGACAATGTCGCGCTTTCGAAGGCGCGTGCGGAAGCGGTCGCCGCGATCTTCCAGGCGCATTTCGACGCCCCGTCGCGCGTGCGCGCCGAAGGCTTTGGTGCGACGAAGCCGATTGCCTCCAACGCGACCGACGACGGCAAGGCGCGCAACCGGCGTGTCGAAATCGTGATCCCGCGGAACGGATAGGGCGATGCAGAAGCTGATGCGGAACTGGTGGGCGCTGAGCGCGTCCGCCGCGATGATTCTGGCAATGGTGGCGATGTTCGGCCTGCCGACGCTGATTCCGGCACTGCGCGCACCCTGGATCCGGCTCGCGCTGATCGGCATGGTCGCGCTGGGGTTCGGGTTGGCAGTGCTGTGGCGCTGGTGGCGCGGCAGGCGCGGCGCGGACAGTCTCGCCGAAGGGATCGCGGCTTCGGACGCGCAGGACGAGGTGGCGGAAGCGAACACGCTCGGCAATCGGATGCGCGAGGCGCTCGCCCAGCTGAAATCGGTCTCGGGTGCGGGGCGCCACTATCTGTACGACCGGCCCTGGTACGTCATCATCGGGCCACCGGGCGCCGGCAAGACGACCGCGCTGGCCCATTCCGGTCTCCGCTTTCCCTGGGCCAAGGCGGCGCTGAAGGGCATCGGCGGGACGCGCAACCTCGATTTCTGGTTCGCCGACGAAGCCGTGCTGGTCGACACTGCCGGGCGCTACACGATCCAGGCCGGCGACGCGCCGGCCGATGCAGCGGGCTGGCGGGGGTTCCTGGATCTATTGCGTCGCCATCGGCCGCTGCAGCCGATCAACGGCATCCTCGTCGCGCTCGCGACCGACATGCTGGCGAGCGCCGACCGCGCCACGCTCGACGCACATGCGGCGGCGATCCGCCAGCGGCTTGCCGAACTGCGCGGCACCCTCCAGGTCGCCGCACCGGTCTATCTGCTGTTGCCCAAGGCGGACCTGTTGGCGGGCTTCGCCGAGTATTTCGGCGATCTCGGCGCCGAGGGGCGCCGGGCGGTGCTGGGGGCGACGCTGACGCCGGGGATCGCTCCCGATGTAGCGCTGGTCACGGCCGAGTTCGACGCGATCGTCGGCGCACTCTGGCAGCGGCTGCCGCGCCGGTTGCATGAAGAGCCCGATCAGACGCGTCGCAGCCGCATCCTCGCCTTCCCGGCGCAGGTGGCGTCGCTGCGCCAGCGGCTCGTCTATCTGATCGAGGGTGCGTTCCTTTTCGATGACGAGGGCGCGGCCGATTTTCGCGGCTTCTATCTCACCAGCGGCATCCAGGAAGGCGCGACGTTGGACCGCGTGCTCAGCGCGATGGCAACCGTCTATGACTCGCCGCAGCCCGCCGCCCGCGACGGGCAGGGGCGGGCCTATTTCCTCAACCGCCTGATGACCGAAGTCGTCCTTCCCGAAGCCGGCATGGTCCGCGCCGCGCCCGCCGCCCGACGCCGCCGCCGGACGGTGATGGCGGCCGCGTTCGGCGGCATTGCACTGCTGATGCTCGGCATGACGGCGCTGTGGGCCGGCAGCTTCACGCGCAACAAGGCGCTGCAGAACGATCTGCTGGTCCAGGCGCAGTCGGTATCAAGTCAGGCGAGCGGCATGGGGCTCGACCTGGTCGAGGTGCGCGAGAGCGATCCCGATTTTGAGCAGGTGCTGCCCGTGCTCGATCGGTTGCGCGCGCTGCCGCAAGGCTTTGGCGACCAGGCAAAGGGTGGCCCGTCGTGGCGGATGCGGCTCGGGCTGTTCCAGTCGGGCCATGCGGCTACGGCGCGCGGCGCGTATCAGGAGACGCTGCAGCGCGCGCTGTTGCCGCGCCTCCTCCTTCGGCTCGAGCGGGTGATGCGCGCGGATGCGGCGACACCGGCCGCACTCTACGAACCCCTCAAGGTCTATCTGATGCTCGGCGGGCAGGGGCCGCTCGATCGACGGGCTGTGCGCGCCTGGGTCGTCGAGGATTGGCGCACCAACCAGCTTGCCGGCCCGGATCGCGCGGACATTCGCGCCGCTCTGGCTCAGCACCTGGACGCGCTGCTCGCCGATCCCGATCTCGGGCGCGTGTGGGCAGACCGGCGTGCGCCGCTCGATGGCACGCTGATCGCTTCGACGCGCGCCGCGGTGCAGACGCTGTCGCTCGCCGATCGCGCCTATGCCGAATTGCGTGCGCGTGCAGCTTCGATGGGCCGGCCCGATTGGCACCCGAGCGGCCTGCTCGCCGGCGGAGACGCACAAGCCTTTCGCGGTGGCGACGCGCTGTTCGCCGCGAACGTGCCATGGTTCTTCACACGCGAGGGCTATGCCAATGCCTATCGCCCGGGGATCGGCGACGTGCAGTCGGAGCTGAGCCGCAATCTGTGGGTATTGGGCCCGGACGCGGCGCGCCAGTCGATCCGCGACCAGCTGCCGGCGCTGCGCGCTGCGGTCGCCGCCATCTATGCGCGCGACTATATCGCCGCCTGGGACGGGCTGCTCGCACAAGTGCAGCCCGCAGACTATTTCGGCAGCGCCGCGGCGTTGGGCGCGTTCACGCGGACGCCGTCGCCGCTCAAGGTGCTGCTGCAGGACGTGGTGCGTAACACCAGGCTCGGAAATGACGGCCGGCAGGGCGGCAGCGCGGGCGCGGACGATGCCGGCGGCACGGTCACCGCGCATTTCGTGGAAGTGGCGCGCTATGTCGAGGGCGCGCCAGCGCCGGTCGACGGGCTGGTCGACGGCGTGCGCAAGGCCGCATCGGCGCGCTCGGCGGCCGGTATCGCCGGCGCATCGCTGGGCAGCGATACCGCGCAGGGGCAGCTGGCCGCGGCACTTGGCGAGCTTTCGACGAGCGGCGCGACCGCGCCTGCGCAGCTTCAGGACTTTGCCCGCCAGGCGATGCGCAGCGGCGCAAGCGCGGCCGCGCGTTCGGCCCAGACGGCGTTCGGCACCGAATATGCACGCGACGTGCTGCCCGCCTGCCGCGCCGCGACGCAGGGCCGCTATCCGTTCGTTGCCGGTTCGACCCAGGATGCGGGCCTTGCCGAGGTGCAGCAGTTTTTCGGGATGGGCGGGACGCTCGACCGGTTCGTACAGCAGCGGCTGGGGGCATTGCTCGACACCGCCGCGCCGATCTGGCGCTGGAAATCCGGGGACCCGGTCGCCGCCAGCTTCCGGGCGAGCAGCGCCGCGCAGTTCCAGAAGGCGGTCGCGATCCGCACGCTGCTCGCCGGCGGCATCGCCGTCAATGTCGGGCTGGCGCAGCTCGGCAAGGATGTGAGCGCGGTCCAGTTCGCCGCCGGGGGTGCCAGCTATCGCTTCGACAGTGCGACCCGGGAGCCCAAGCCGGTGCTGTGGTCGGCAAGCGCGCTGCCGAGCGCTGGGGTGCAGCTTCTCGCCGACCAGCGTGTGCTGACCAGCGTCGACACGCGCGGCAGCTGGGCGCTGTTCCGTCTCGTCGACCGTGCGCGCGTGTCGAACGCGGGGCCATCGCAGCTGCGGCTGGGGTTCGGCCAGGGGGATCAGGCGGCAAGCCTGACCATGGCGCTTCCCGGCGGTGAGAGCCCGTTCGGACGCGGCGGCCCCTTTTCCTTCCGATGCCCCGAGCGGCTGTGAGCGGCGGCGCGTTCCTGTTCGGCAAGCTGCCGTCGCGTGGCGAGTTCACGAGCCGGGGACTGGCCCCGGCGGCGCGGATACGCTGGGATGCGTGGTGCTGCGGTGTGATGGAGGAAGGGGCGGGGCGGCTCGGCGACGCGTTCGAAGCGGCGTTCCACGCCACTATGCCCTGGAGCTTCGGCTTCGCGCTGCCCGAGCGCAGCTGGCAGGCCGGCTGCGTGGCGCCGTCGTGCGACAGCGTCGGGCGACATTTCTTGCTCGTGCTGGGGCGGCAGGGCGTCGGCGCGCCGGCGCCGGCGTTCCTGGCGGGCATCGCCGCGACGATGGTCGAGGCGATCGAGGCGGCGTTCGCGCCGGCGCTCGACCTCGACGACTTTCTGCGGGAATGCGGTGGGCGGGTCGCCCCACCGGCAGCGCCCGCGCCGCAGATGATCGACTGGCGGCAGGATTGGATCGCCCATCCGGCGACTCTTCGGGACGAATGACCATGGCCATATCCCTCCGCTTCGAACAGGGCGTACGCAGCGATGTTGGCTGCGTGCGCCAGGTGAACGAGGATTCCTTTGCAGCGCGGCCGCGCGACGGGTTGTGGCTCGTCGCCGACGGCATGGGGGGGCATGCGCATGGGCAGTGGGCGTCTTCGACCATTGCAGCGACGCTCGAAGCGGTGCCGCTGCCCGAAGATTTCGATGCTGCGGCAGGCGTCGTGCGGTCGGCGCTGCGGGCGGCCAACGCCGAGCTATATGCCGCCACCGAGGCGCGTGGCGCGACGATCGGGTCGACCGTGGCGCTGCTGCTGGCGCGGGACGCGCGGGCGGCGGTGATGTGGGTCGGCGATAGCCGCGTCTATCGCCTCCGCGGCGGTGCGTTGGCGCGGCGCACCGCCGATCATTCGCAGGTCGAGCAGCTCGTCTCACGGGGCCTCCTCACGCGGGAAGAGGCCGAGCATCACCCGATGGCGCATGTGCTGTCGCGCGCGGTGGGGGTGCAGCCGCGGCTCGTCATCGATGTCCGGGGCGAGACGATCCTGCCCGGCGACGTGTTCCTGCTGTGCAGCGATGGGCTGACGCGGATGGCGAGCGAGGAGGAGATCGGCCGGGTGCTCGCCACCGAGCCGCCGCGCCGCGCCGCCGATGCGCTGATCGCGCTGGCGCTGGCGCGCGGCGCTCCGGACAATGTCACGGCGGTGGTGGTCGGCTGCGATTCGACCACCTTGGTGAACTGCTAGCGTCCATCCGGCGCCTTGCGTTCCCGCATTTCGGCGATCTGCTGCTCATAGGCGGTGCGGAACTCCTTGGCGAACAGGTCCATGAACGCTTCGTCGGCACCGCGGACCACGCCTTCGAAATCGCGGACATAGGCGCGCCACAGCGCCGCCTCGCGTGCCTGGCGGAACCAGCGTGCCAGGCCCATCGGTTCGTGCTGGCGATCGCGGATCGCGTCCGGCGCGAAATGTTCCAGCGTCTGCGCGAGCGCACCGCGCATCGCGGACAGCGTCGCCATCTGGTGCGCCTGCAGATCCTCATAGGCATCCTCCACCGCGCGCGCCGCTGCCATGAAGCCGCGTTCGGGCGGTTCGAGCAGCTGGAGCAATGCGCGATCGGGCGATCGCAGGAACTTGAACGGATTGTTGCCGTCGAGCTCGAGGCTAGTCGCCTGGACGCCGAGCTGCGCCTTGGCGCGCGCCCGCGCATCCACCATCAGGATCAGGCCGCTCACCATCTGGCGCAGCATCGCGCCGGCGCTCGCCAACGCTTCGGCAGGCCGGCTGCGCAGCCGGTCGGCAGGCAGGCCGGCGGCCTTCAGGAATGCCGCCCAACCGTCGTCGCCGATCGCCGGCGGGGCCTGCACAGGGGCCGGGTCCGCTTCCGCCGCCGCTTCGGCAGAGACCGGTTGCATCGGCAGGGCGAGCGGGGCCGGCTGGTGTTCCGCGCTCCAGCTGCGCACGGGGCCGAAGTCGCCGCGTGACCAGTCGATTTCGCTCTCGGCGGCGAGCTGGCCCCAAAGGTCGGTCGCCGAGGGCGGGGCGGCACCGCGCGGCGCGCTCGCCCAGTCGGACGGCGAACGCTGCGGCTCGGGCAGGTCCCAGATGCCGATTTCGGGCTGTGGCGTGGCTGCGGGGGCGGCCTCCCAGCGCTCGCCGGGATCCGTGTCGGCAAGCGGACCGATCGGCGCATCGGCCCAGCCCGACGGCGCGGCAGGCGCATCCGGCGCATTCCATTCCGACCACGCCGATTCCGCCGCCGCAGCGGGTGCAGGCGCCGCGACGAGCGTGCCTGCCGCCTCGGCCATGAGGTTGCGGACCGCGATCCGGTACGGGCCGATCGCGATTTGGTCGCCGTTACGCAGCACATGGGGCGCTGTCAGGCGCTCGGCAGCGTCGTTGACGAAGGTGCCGTTGGTGCTCCGGTCGATGAGCAGATAGGTGTCGTCGCGATAGCTGATCTCGCAATGGCGCGACGAGATATGGTGCCGCGGATCGGGCAGATACCAGTCGGCATGCGGCGAGCGGCCGATCAGCGCGCCATGCCCTTCGAGCCGCAGCTCGGCCACCTGGTCCGCATCCAGCGCTTCGCGGTTCTGAATGGTGAGGATCAACGTCATTCGGTCGTCTCCGTGTCGCGCCGGGCGAGGGCTGCCCCCTGGTCGAGCGCTTGATCGAGGGCGTCGCGACCGGCCGTGGCGACTGCGGTGAGTACGGCGATGGCAGCGAGCCTGCCGGCAATATCACGCGGCGGGGCGGCGGGCGGCTGGTCCGGCGGCGCGATCGATCCGCCCGAATGGAAGATCGCGCTTGCCACGAGCGTCGCAGCGGTGGCGGGCGGACCGCGCAACGCTGCCGCTCCGGCGGCGCGGCGATGGGCCTCGGTGGGGCTGGCCAGCCACGCGCGGACGGCAGCCATCGCGTCGGCCTCGGCAGGCGTGGCGAATGCGGCGCTCACATCGGCGGCCCACAGCACCGCCTCGAACCGCGGCAATGCCTGGCCGAGGAACAGCACCGCCTCCCCCGTCTTGCCCTCGCTCCGCAGCCACGCGAAGAAGCGATCCGGCGGCGCGTCGTCGCCCGGCATATCCGGCCAGCACAGCAGCGCGTTGATCTGCCGCGCCTGCGCCCAGATGGTGCGGGGCCAGCTCACAGGATCACCAGCGCACCGCCGTGCAGGCTCAGCAACGCCGCCGCCGTGACGGTGGCGGTGCCGAGGCTGTTGAGCGTCAACGCGCCCGCCGTGTTTCCGGTGATCGTCAATCCGTTGAGCAGGATCCCCGCCTGGGTGATCATGATGTTGTTCATGCCCACGCGCAGGGTAATGCCCACTTCGTTGACGGTGATGGTGTTGAGCCCGACCGCGAGCTTGATCTCGCGGGCCGCGGTGATGTCGGCGCTGCCGCGGGCGACGTCGAGCGTGTGATTGCCGGTCTCGACCGACACGCTGTCGTCGCCGCGGACCTCGACCTTGCGGTCGCGCCCCACCCGAGTCTTGCGGTCGCGCTGCACCCGCAGTTCGTCGTCGAGCAGCACCTCGGCGAGCCGATCGCGCTGCGCGCGCAGATACACTTGTTCGGCGCCGCCTTTGTCGTCGAAGCTCAGCTCGTTATAGCCGCGTCCGGCCGGCGCGCCTTTCTCAGCGCCGGCATAGCTGCCGCTCGCGCCGATCGTCTGCGAGCGATAGAGCGACTTGGTGCGATGCTCGGGCAGCGCATAGGGATGGACGTGCGCCGAGTTGTACACCCGACCGGTCACGATCGGCCGATCGGGATTGCCGTCGAGAAAGTCGACGATCACTTCCTCGTCGGTGCGCGGCAGCGTGACATGGCCGAAGCCGGCGCTTGCCGAAGGATGCGACACGCGCAGCCAGCATGAGCGCGCCTTGCTGTCGCTCTCCGACGCCTGCTTCCACAGGAAGCGCACGCGCACGCGACCGAGCGGATCGACGTTGCTGTCGTCGGCGCCGCCGGCGATCACGATCGCGGTTTCGGGCCCGGCGATCGGCGCGGCGGTGACGATCGGTGCCCGCCATGCGGTGTCGCTGGTGACACCTTCGATGCCAATGCGGCGCGGCTCGGCATCCGCGCCGGTACGATAGGGTTCTGCGTCGATCACATAGTCGAGCGCGGTGATCATGAACTCGGCGCCGCGCTGGAACGCGTCCTGCGTGTCAAGCTTGAAGCGCCCGCCACAGGCTAGCCCGATGGCGTCGCCGGTACCGGTATAGACACGCTGCCCGGCCCGCGCCGATTCGAGGGCGACTTCGGCCCAGTGCTTCGCCAGCGCCGGCTCGACGAAGTCCCCGGTATAGCGATGGACGTCCTGGCTGTCCGCCTTGTTGCGGGCAGGGCTTTCCTTCTCGCCTTCATGCACCGTGGTCGCCTGATAGTCGAAGCTCTGGAGCAGATAGCGCCGCTCGCCGTCGCTGCGGACATGCTCGTGCCATTCCCACAGCGCCTCGGCGAGCCCGCCGCTGCGGCCCGACCAGTCGGGGCGGAGCTTGACGGTCTCATAGCCCGGCGCCGGCTTGTGCGCGGACGGGCTGTCGCAGAACACCATCACATGCTCGCCCGCCTCGTGGCGGAAATAGTAATAGATGCCCTCGCGCTCCATCAGCCGGGAGAGGAAGGCGAAGTCGCTTTCGCGATACTGGGTGCAGTATTTCCATGGGCGATAGCGGCCGGTCAGCCCGCCGAAATCGACGCGCCGGCTGTGCGGCTCCAGCACCTCCTTGAGGATATCGACGACGCTGCGATCCTCGAACACGCGATAGGCGCGGTTATGGCCGAGCAGGTGCAGCCAGGGCCGCAGCACCAGGCCATAGTGATAGCCCTGATCCTCCTCGCGCAGGAAATGCGCTTCGGTCAGCAAGGCATGGAAATAACGGACGCGCGCGTCGAGCTCGAACACTTCGATCTTCGCTGGATTGCCGAGCTTCGGCAGGAAATCCACCTTGTCGCGCACCACGACCTCGGCGGTGATCTCGAACAGGCTGCTCAGACGTTCGCGCGAGGCGAAGTTCACCAGCTTGAGCGGCGAACCAACGTCGAGCGTCATCTCGGCTTGACGCTTCATGATGCGGCACTTCCTATCGTGTTACTGTTGTCATCATTGGGTTGATTGATCGGCCCTGGGCGCGCGCTTAGGCCCTGCGCCGCCCGCCGCGTGGTGGCGGAGCCGCGATCAAGGATGCTTCCGACATGGCTATCGACCTCGAAACGCTGCTGGCGCCGGTCTCCGACGAGGCGCGCGCCGGTCCCGACCTCGCCTATGATCCGCAGCGCCATGTGATCGAGCAGGCGTTCGAGGCTTCGGTGTCGATCGATGCGTCGGGCATCGCCGACCAGCGCTCGGATACCGACTGGCGCCAGATACTGGACACGATCGCGGCGCTCGGCGCGCGCACCAAGGACGTGTGGCTCGCGGTCTATTTCTGCCGTGCCGCCGCCGAGGCGGGCCGGCTGGACCAGGTGGAGCTGGGTGTGGAATTCCTCGGCGGCCTGCTCGACGGCTATTGGGAGGACATGCACCCGCGGCTCGACGAATATGGCATCGAGGCGCGCAAGAGCGCCTTCGACGCGCTCGCTTCCGCGCCGAAGTTTGCGGGGCCGTTGCGGCGTATTGTTTACGCCGATCATGCGCGGCTCGGCCGCATTACCGGGGAGGACATTGAGCGCTTCCACCGCGGAGGGGAGAGCGAGGACGGCTATGGGCTGTTCCGCGCGATGCTCGAGGATGTCGGGGTGCGGCAGGCGCTGGTCGACGGCGCGGCGCGGATCGAGCGGATCGACACCGCGTTCCGGGCGATCGACGAAACCTTGATGGCGCGCGCCGGGAGCAGCAACGCGACCGACTTCACCCCGCTCTATGATGTCCTGGTCGCGCAGAAACGCGCCCTGCGCAACTTCGTGCCCGCGCCGCTTGCCGAGGCGGCCGAACCCGAAACCAACGGCGATGCGGACGCGCCGGGGGAGGGCGGCGCCTTGCAGCCGATCGGCGGCACCGTGCGCAGCCGCGAAGACGTGCTGCGGCTGCTCGAGCTCGTGCTCGACTATTACCGGCGCCACGAGCCTTCGAGCCCGGTCCCGATGCTGATCGAGCGTGCCCGCGGCTGGATCGGGCTCGATTTCATGGCCGTCCTCGAGGACATCGCGCCGAGCGCGCTGGGCGACGCGCAGGCCATTTTGCGCGTGCGCGGCCAGTAAAGCGAAGGTCGCGGCGCGAATCGGCGCGCCGTGCCGATGTCGTGCGGCGGTAGGCGCTGCCATCTGCTGCGATTCCCGTTCCGAAAGGTGAAGCTGTCTCGCTGAAATAGGCGCTGCGCTCGCAGAGGCGGAAGGATGTTTGCGTTGCGCTTGAAATAAACGCGGTCGCAGCGAGCGTGAGAACCGGTGCGCTACCGGGGCGCCCGACGTGCGATATTTCGATTGTAGCTTCGCCACCCGCTTCTGAAATGCGCCTGAAGCCGTCCACCCGGTAGTTCCGCAGCGTCGCACGGCGGGTGTCGCATTCGGCTTCCCGCGCAATCGCAGAACGGACGAGGTGGCTATGGTTTCGGCACGAGGTGGTCAGCGCTTCATCAAGGAAAACAGGGCGCCGCGCGTCCATATCGAATATGAGGTCGAGACCTATGGCTCGCGCCAGAAGATCGAGATCCCGTTCGTGATGGGCGTGATGTCCGATCTGTCGGGCAAGTCGCTGGTGGAAAAGAAGCCGCACGACCAGCGCGAATTCATCGACGTCGACATGGACAATTTCGAGGAGCGCATGGAGCGGATCGCGCCGCGTGCTGCCTTCACGGTCGGGAACACGCTGACCGGCGAGGGCCGGCTGGGCGTCGATCTGACGTTCAAGACGCTCGAGGACTTCAATCCGGGCCAGATCGCGCGCGGCGTGCCGGCCTTGGCGAAGCTGCTGGAAGCGCGCGAGCAGCTCAACGACCTGATGCTCTACATGGACGGCAAGGCAGGCGCCCAGGAGCTGCTCGACAAGGTCCTGAAGGATCCCGAGCTGATGCGCTCGCTCGCGGCGAGCCGCGCCGTGCACGCCGATGTGGGCGAGGATGGCGCCGAGGCGGCGCCCGAGAACGGCCCGGCCGCCTAACCGCGCGATCCCAGATTTTGGAGGCATTGATGGCTCAGGAAGCATTGCAGCAGGACGGCACCGTCCTGCGACCGGAAGACGGCGCCGCGGATGATTTCGCGATGCTGCTCCAGCGCGAATTCAAGTCCGGATCGGACACCAAGCGCGCGCGCATCGAGGAAGCGGTCAAGACGCTTGCGCAGCAGGCGCTCGCGGACTCGGCGGTGATCGGCGAGGACGTCTACATGACTGTCGACGCGCTCAAGGCCGCGATCGACCGCAAGCTCAGTGAGCAGGTCAACGCGATCCTGCACCATCCCGAATTCCAGGAGCTGGAATCGGCGTGGCGCGGGCTCTGGTACCTCGTCGGCAATACGTCGACCGGCAAGGATCTCAAGATCCGCGTGCTCAACATCTCCAAGGAAGAGACCCGCCGCCAGCTGCGCCAGTATCGCGATGCCGCCTGGGACCAGAGCCCGCTGTTCAAGCGCATCTACGAAGCCGAATTCGGCCAGCTCGGCGGCCAGCCCTACGGCGCCGTGGTCTGCGATTTCCATTTCGACCATAGCGGTCCGGACATCGAAGTGATGAAGGGGCTCGCCAAGATCGGTGCAGCGGCGCACGCGCCGTTCATCGCCGCGGCGGCGCCGGGGCTGATCGGCATGGACAGCTGGCGCGAGCTGGCCAACCCGCGCGATATCGCCAAGCAGTTCGACGCCACCGACTATATGGCCTGGCGCTCGTTTCGCGCCTCGAACGACAGCCGCTACATGGCGCTGACGCTGCCGCGCTTCCTCGGTCGCCCGCTCTACGGCGCGGACACCGATCCGGTCGAGGAATTCGCCTTCGAGGAAGAGGCCGAGGGCCAGCACGACCATTATCTGTGGCTCAATGCATCGTACGCACTGGGCGTGCGGATCACCGAGGCGTTCAAGACCTATGGCTGGTGCACGCGCATCCGCGGCGTGGAATCGGGCGGCACGGTCGAGGATCTGCCGACGGCGCTGTTCCCGACCGACGAGGGCGGGCTCGACGTCAAATGCCCGACCGAGATCGCGATTTCGGACCGGCGCGAGGCCGAGCTTTCCAAGGCCGGGCTGATGGCGCTGGTCCATCGCAAGAACACCGATCATGCGACCTTCATCGGCGCCCAGACGCTGCACGCGCCCAAGGCCTATGAAGATCCGGACGCGACGGCGAGCGCCAACCTCTCGGCGCGCCTGCCCTATATCTTCGCGAGCTGCCGCTTCGCGCACTACCTGAAGTGCATGGTGCGCGACTGGGTGGGCAGCAGTCGCGAAGCGCCGGTGCTGCAGCGCGACCTGCAGAGCTGGATCATGCAATATGTCGACGTCCAGCCGGACTTCTCGACCGAGGACACCAAGGCCCGCAAGCCGCTGAAGCAGGCGTCGGTCGAAGTGATCCCGGACCCCGAGAACCCGGGCTATTATCGCGGCCTGTTCCGCATGATCCCGCACTACCAGCTCGAGGGGATGGACGTCTCGCTCAGCATGGTCTCGCGGCTGCCCAAGTCGGGCAACTGAGCAGCGGGACGTTCCGCATTACTTCCTGCAATTTCCCATCACGCAAGGGTGAACCATGGCTGTCGATATTTTCCTGAAGCTCGAAGGCATCAACGGCGAGTCGAAAGACGCGAAGCATCCCAACGAGATCGACGTGATCGGCTGGAACTGGGGCATGAGCAACGTCGGCACCGCGCATATGGGCGGCGGCGCCGGCACCGGCAAAGCCAATTTCCAGGACATCACCATCACCAAATATGTCGACCTCGCGTCGATGCCGCTGATGCTGAGCTGCGCGCAGGGCAAGCACGTAACCAAGGCGACGCTCACCATGCGCAAGGCCGGCGGCGACAGCCCGCTCGAATATCTGGTGATCGATCTCGAGGAGGTGCTCGTCTCGAACATCCAGCATGGCGGCAGCAGCGGCGACGAGCGCACGACCGAGATGGTCTCGCTCAATTTCGAGAAGATGCACATGACCTACAAGGAGCAGACCAAGGACGGCGCCGCCGGCGGCGCGCCCGAGTTCAAGTGGGACATCCTCAAGAACACGAGTGCCTGATCGGCACCTACCGGCCGCACAACCTGCCCGAGCAAAGGCCCCGGCGCTCTTCCGCCTGCGACCGATTACGCGACACGCGCGACGCGCATTTCCGACCCGCGAATCCTGGAGGAACTCGAATGGTTGATGGCCCATTTCCTGCCGGACCAATAGCCGCGCCGCGCGCCAGCACCGAAGACGTGATCGACGCGCGGCTCGCGTCGGGGGATGTGCGCGGCGTGCGGCACGCGCTGGTCGACGCCGCGCGTCATGCGCCCGGGGACCAACGGGTTCGGATGTTCCTGTGCCAGGTCCTGTGCATCGAAGGCGCGTGGGACCGCGCGCGAACGCACCTGCGCGCGCTAGCAACGCTTTCGCCCGAAGCGCAAATGCTCGCCGCGGCGTATGGTCAGGCGATCGAGGCCGAACGGCAACGTGCCGCCGTGATAGCGGGCGACGAGCGTGCTTCCCTACTGGTGCGCGCCGGCACCTGGGCGGAGGAGTTCGTCGATGCGCTTGCCGCGGTCGGCCCCGATGCCGCGCTGCTGCGCCGCCGCGCGCTGGATGCCGGCCCCGACACGCCCGGCGACATCGACGGGCGCGCGTTCGACTATCTGTTCGATGCCGACAGCCGGTTCGGCCCGATGTTCGAGGCGATGGTCGCGGGCCGCTGGGGACTGATTCCCTTCGCCGCCGTCGAGGAGATCACGACCGAGGGGCCGGTCGACCTGCGCGATCTGGTATGGCTGCCTGTCGAGATCCGCCTGCGCGACGGTGCCGGTCTCGCGGCGCTGCTGCCGGTACGCTATCCGGGAACCGAATTGCGCGACGACGATGCGCTCCGGCTCGCCCGCCGCACCGAGTGGCTGGAGGAGGGCGACGCGGTCCACGGCCTCGGCCAGCACCTCTGGACCCTGAGCGATGGCGAGGACGTCGGCATCCTCGGCTTCCGCCGGATCCGCTTCGCCGACCGGCCATGACGCAGCGGATCAACCCCACCTTGTTCGACAAGCTCGTCGCCGATCTCGAGCTTGACGGGCTGCGCGACGAGTCGGTCGACATGCGCGGCATGGACCGTGCCTCGCTGCGCTTCTACACCGTGCCGCGGATCGAGCGGTTCAACGAGGCGGCGCTTCGCGCGACGGTGCTGCGCGAGCTCAACTGGCTGCTCAACACGATCTCGCTCGCCTCGGCGGAGGATCTTTCGAGCGCGCCCGAGGTCGCGACGTCGGTGCTCAACTACGGTCTGGGCGATCTTACCGGCAGCCTGCTGACGCGCCCAGGCGTGCAGGCACGGGCACGCGAGATGCGCGACGCGGTTGCGCGGTTCGAGCCACGCGTCGCGCGCGGCAGCCTCGAGGTCGAGGTCGATCCGGGCCGCACCCGCGCGAGCAGAGTCGGCTTCGTCATCCGCGGCGATCTGGTGAGCGCGGTCGAGGCGCTGCCGGTGGAGTTCCGCACCGATGTCGAAATCGAGACGGGCGCAGTCGCCTTCCGGGAGCAGTGATGGATCCGCGTCTGCTCAGCGCCTATAACGACGAACTAGGCTATCTGCGCGAGACCGCGCGGGAGTTCGGCGAGGAGCATCCCACCGTTGCAGGACGGCTGGGGCTGGATGCTTCCGGGGAGGTCGACCCCCACGTCGAACGGCTGCTCGAAGGCGTGGCGTTCCTCTCGGCACGCGTCCAGCTGAAGCTGCAGGACCAGTTCCCGGACTTTACCCAGCATCTGCTGCAGGTGGTGCAGCCGCACTATCTCGCGCCGACGCCGTCGATCTGCATCGCCGGGTTCGAGCCCCATGAGGGCGACGGCGCGCTGGTGGAAGGTGTCGCCGTTCCGCGCGGCACGCCGCTGCGCGCGCTCGCCGCCGATCGCGACAATTCGCCGGTGCAGTTCGTGACCGGGCATGCGGTGACCTTGTGGCCGTTGCGCGTCGTCGAGGCCGAGTATCTGGCGTCGCGGTCGGCGGTCGCGCCGTTCCTGGCGGCGGCCGGCACGCGGGACACGATCGAGGCGGGCATTCGCCTCCGGATCGGCACCACCGGCGGCGTGCGGCTTGCCGACCTGCCGATCGACGATCTGCCGCTCTATCTCGACGGATCGGGCAGCGTGCCGGGGGAGCTCTACCGCCAGCTGATCGGCGATGCCGTGGCGGTGGTGGCGCGCGCGCCGGACTCCGCGGCGGGCGGCGGCGTGCGGCTGCCGGTGCCGGCGCAGCATGGCTTCGACGAGGACCACGCGCTGCTGCCGCACGACCGCCGCGCGCATCGCGGCTATCGGCTGCTGGGCGAATATTTCGCGTGCCCGGAACGCTTCCTGTTCGCGCGGCTCGAAGCGCTGCGGGCCGCCTTCGCGGCGTGCGACGGCGAGACGTGCGATATCGTCATCCTGTTGCGCCGTCCTGTACCCGGACTGGCGGGTGCGCTCTCCTCGTCCAACTTCCGGCTGTTCGCGACACCGGCGATCAACCTGTTCGAAAAGCAGCTCGATCGCGTGCCGATGAGCGGGTTCGACCATGAGCGCCAGGTGATTGCCGACCGCACGCGGCCACTCAATTATGAGGTGTGGCGGTTGCTCGACGTGAAGGCGCACGGCCGCGAGGCGGACGATGTGCACCCGGTGCTGGCGCTGCACGATTTCGCCGGGCTGCTCTACGACTGGAGCGACGCCCTCTTCTATGTGCCGCGGCTGCGCTACCGCCGACTCTCGACCCGCGAGCAGCGCGCGCGGCGGCGCAACGATTATACCGGCACCGAGACCTGGATCAGCCTGACCGCGCCCGGCGGCCCCGAGCGGATCGAGGAGATCGGCGAACTTTCGGTGCGCGCGCTGGTCACCAATCGCGAGCTGCCCGAACTGGTGCGCGGCACCGGCACGGCGCTGTCGGCCGATGGCCTGCCGGTGCGCGCCATCGCGATGCTGCGCGCGCCGACGCCGCCGCGGCCGCCGCTGGGCATCGGCGACGCGGCGTGGCGCGTGGTGAGCCATCTCACGCCCAACTATACCGGCTTTGCGAGCGATCCCGGCGGCAGCCCGGACGTGCTGCGCAGCCATCTCGCGCTCTACGGCCGCGTCGATGATGCGGCGCTGCGCCGGCAGGTCGACGGCGTGCGCTCGGTGACGGCGCGCCCGATCTCGCGCCGCGTGCCGGGAGAGGCGCAGCCCGGCTTCGTGCGCGGCCAGCAGTTGCGCGTCACGCTCGACGAGGCCGCCTTCGAGAACGGCCGCATGTTCGTGTTCAGCGCGGTGCTCGAACGTTTTTTGAGCGAATTCGCGGCGGTGAACAGCTTCACCGAAACCGTGTTCGAGACCCTCCAGCAAGGGATGTTGGCGCAATGGCCGGCACGCATCGGTTGCCGTCCGACCATCTGAGCTATTTCGCCCGTGCCGCGCAGCAGGTGCGCCGGCTCGGCCCGCTCGCGCTGCTGCGCGGGGCGGAGGCGCGCGCGCCGCAGCTGCCGCGGATCGGCGAGGCGAAGCTGCCCGCGCAGGATATCGCGACGCTCACCCACACGCCCGCGCTCGCCTTCCCCGCCGCGACGCTGGACGAGATCCGGGTCGAGGACGGCCGCGCCCGCGTCGCCGGGCAGTGGCTCGGGCTTACCGGACCGATGGGGCCGATGCCGCTGCATCTGAGCGAGTTCGCCGCCTATGAGCGCCGTTATTCGCGCAAGCAGCCCTATGGCGACTTTCTCGACGTGCTCGCGGGGCGGATGCTCCAGTTCTTCTACCGCGCCTGGGCCGCCACCAGTCCGGCGGCGAGCGCCGATCGTCCCGCGGAAGACCCTTTCGGCGGGTATATCGCCGCGCTTACCGGGGCACAGGATGGCGCGCGGGCCGGCAGCGTCTTTCCGCCCCGCGCGCGGCTGCGCCATGCCGCGCTGTTCGCATCGCCGCGCAGCGCCGGGGGATTGCAGGATGCGCTCGCCGATCTGCTGCGCGTGCCGGTGCGGATCCGCGAATTCACGCCGCGCTGGCGCGACGTCGAGCCGTGCGACGGCACGCCATTGGGCGGCGGTCTTGCGGGACTGGGGCAGGGCGCCATGGCGGGCCGCCGCGTGCGCACCTGGCAGGACGCCTTCCGCGTGGTGCTCACGATCCGCGACGCGCGCGAGCATGCGGAATTCCTGCCCGGCGGGCGGCGCTACGCCCTGCTCGTCGACGCGCTCGACGCGTTCGCGCCGCCGCATCTCGAATGGGACATCGAACTCGCCGTCGCTACCGAGGCGATCCGGCCCGCGCGGCTGGGCGGCGGCGCGCGGCTCGGGTGGAGCGGATGGACCGGGCAGCGCGCGCCCGGCAGCATCCGTGCCGACACGCGGCTCGGCCCGAGCGCCCGGCGGCTCGCCAACACCCTTTCCAAGGAGACGATGACGTGACGGAGATCAGCCGGTCGGCGCTGTTCGGGCGCCTCAATCCCACCGCGCTCAAGGCGATCGAGACCGCCACCGGCTTCTGCCGGATGCGCGGAAATCCCTATGTCGAGCTGGTCCACTGGCTGCACGTGCTGATACAGGATGCGGGCAACGACGTGGCGGCGATCCGCAGGGCATTCGCTATCGACGACGCCCGGCTCGCCGCGGATCTTGCCGAAGCCCTCGACAAGCTGCCGCGCGGCGCGAGCGCGATCTCCGACTTCGCGCCGCAGATCGAGGAAGCGATCGAAAAGGGCTGGCTCTACGCTTCGCTGATGTTCCGGGCGCAGCGGGTGCGCACCGGGCATCTGCTGCTCGCGATGCTCAAGACGCCGACGCTGCGCAGCATCCTCCACGCCACGTCGGCCGAGTGGCGCAAGTTGTCGGTCGAGCGGCTGGGCGACGCGTTCGGCGAGCTGGTGCAAGGCTCGACCGAGGAAGCCGGCGTCGAGCCCGTCGCGGGCGGGGGGGCGGAGACTGCCGCCGCACCGCCGGGTGAGAGCGCGCTGGCGCGATTTGCCGTCGATCTCACCGCCCGCGCGCGGTCCGGGGCAATCGACCGGATCGTCGGGCGCGATGCCGAGATCCGGCAGGCGATCGACATCCTGCTGCGCCGCCGCCAGAACAATCCGATCCTCACCGGCGAGGCGGGCGTGGGCAAGACCGCGATCGTCGAGGGGCTTGCCCGCCGGATCGCCGATGGCGACGTGCCGCCCGCGCTAGCCGATGTCGCGTTGCACGCGCTCGACATCGGGCTGCTCCAGGCCGGGGCGGGCGTGAAGGGCGAGTTCGAGAAGCGGCTGCGGCAGGTGATCGACGAAGTCGAGAGCTCGCCCAAGCCGATCATCCTGTTCATCGACGAAGCGCATATGCTGATCGGCGCGGGCGGGCAGGCGGGCACCGGTGATGCCGCCAATCTGCTCAAGCCGGCGCTGGCGCGGGGGCGGTTGCGCACGATCGCGGCGACCACCTGGGCCGAATATCGCCAGTATTTCGAGAAGGACCCGGCGCTTACCCGCCGCTTTCAGCCGATCGCGGTGGGGGAGCCCGATACTGACAACGCGATCGCCATGCTGCGATCGGTGAAGGCGCTGATGGAAACGCACCACCAGGTCGTGATCCTCGACGAAGCGGTCGAGGCGGCGGTGCGGTTGTCGCAGCGCTACATCCCGGCGCGGCAGCTTCCCGACAAGGCCGTGAGCCTGCTCGATACCGCCAGCGCGCGCGTCGCGGTGTCGCAGCATGCCACGCCGGCACCGGTGGAGGATGCCCGCCGCCGCATCGAGCTGCTCGAGGTCGAGCTGGGCATCGTCGAGCGCGAGGCCGCCGGCCGCTATGCCGACGCCGGCCGGATCGCCCCGACGATACAGGCGCTCGCAGAAGCGCGCGCGACGTTGGCGGAGCTGGACCTGCGATGGGCGGAGGAGCGCGCGGCGGTTGCCGCCGTTGCTCAGGCGCGCGTCGCGTTGGGCGGTGCCGCTGTCGACGCAGGGCCGCTCGAGGCCGCGCTGGCTGCAGCCGAGGCCGCCCGCGGCGAACGCGCGATGGTGTACGGCGAAGTGACGGCCGAGATGATCGCCGCGGTAGTCGGGGACTGGACCGGAATCCCGGTCGGCCGGATGGTCAAGGACGAGCTTTCCGCCGTGCTGGCGATGGAGGACCGGCTCAAGCGCCGCGTGATCGGGCAGGACCATGCGATGGCGGCGATCGCGCGCCGGTTGCGCACGAGCCGCGCACGGCTCGACAATCCGGACAAGCCGGTGGGCGTGTTTCTGCTCTGCGGCCCGTCCGGCGTCGGCAAGACGGAGACCGCGCACGCGCTCGCTGAATTGCTCTATTCGGGTGACGACAGCCTGATCACGATCAACATGAGCGAATTCCAGGAGGCGCACACGGTCTCGACGCTCAAGGGCGCGCCTGCGGGCTATGTCGGCTACGGGCAGGGCGGCGTGCTGACCGAAGCGGTGCGGCGGCGCCCCTATTCGGTGGTGCTGCTCGACGAAGTCGAGAAAGCGCACCCGGACGTCCATGAGATGTTCTTCCAGGTGTTCGACAAGGGCTACATGGAGGATTCCGAAGGGCGTTACATCGACTTCCGCAACACGCTGATCCTGCTCACCTCGAACGTCGGTACCGACCTGATCGCGTCTTTGTGCGAGGACGAGGAGACCGCGCCGGCGCCCGAGGCGCTGGCCGGTGCGCTGCGGCCCGAACTGCTCAGGGTGTTCCCGCCCGCGCTGCTCGGCCGGCTGAACGTTCTGCCCTATGTCCCGCTGTCGCAGGCGATGCTGCAGCGGATCGTCGAACTCCAGCTCGCCCGCATCGTGCGCAGGGTCGCGGAGAACCATGATGCCGCCCTGATCTGCGCGCCCGCGACGATCGACCTGATCGTGTCGCGTTGCGAGGAGGTCGCATCCGGCGGTCGCATGATCGACGCGATCCTCACCAACACGCTGCTTCCCGAGCTTTCCCTCGGCCTGATCGAGCACCAGCTCGCCGGCGAGCGCGTGCTCGCCATCCATGTCGGGGTCGACGATGCCGGCTTTACCTACCGCTTCGACGTCGAGGGTGCCGCGGCGCCCGCGCTTGCGGCCGAATGAGCGGGGAGGCGCAATGACCGATCGGGACGATATGCGTGACGACCGCACCGTCGTCGCCGTCGAGGGGGGCACCGGCGGCTCGCTGCCGGGGCACGGCTGGAGCACCCGCCGCTCGGCGAGCCTTGCGCCCGGCGACGTGCTGAACGGCATCTACCGCGTCAACCGCTTCGTCGCGCGCGGCGGTATGGGCGAGGTGTTCGAAGGCATCAACGTGGAGAGCGACGAGCGCGTCGCGATCAAGGCGATCCGCAGCCATCTCGCGCAGGACATCAAGGTGATCGCGATGTTCCGCAAGGAAGCGCGCGTGCTCACCCAGATCGCCCATCCCGCGATCGTGCAATATCGCGTGCTCGCGCGCGATCCGGTGCTCGAACTCTATTACATCGTCACCGACTTCATCGATGGTGAGCCGCTGACCGCGACCCTCGACGGCACGCATCCGCCGGTCGGCGCGATCGTCACGCTCGCGCGGCGGCTTGCCGCCGGGCTACAGGCGGCGCACGACCATGGTGCGGTCCACCGTGACATGTCGCCGGACAATGTGCTGCTCCCCGATGGCCGGATCGAGCGCGCGAAGATCATCGATTTCGGCATCGCCAAGAGCCTCGACGTGACGGCCGAGACAGTTCTGGGTGACGGCTTCGCCGGCAAGATCGGCTATGTCGCGCCCGAGCAGTTCGGCGACTATGACCGCCAGGTGGGGCCGTGGACCGACGTCTACAGCACCGCGCTGGTGCTGCTCGCCTATGCGCGCGGCAAGGCACCCCAGATGGGGACCAGCCTGGCCGACGCCGTCGAGCGCCGTCGCCAGCGGCCCGATTTCGAAGGGGTGCCGCCGCTGCTCGAGCCGCTGTTCCGGCAGATGCTGGCGCCCGATCCCGCCGAGCGGATCCGTTCGATGGCGGACGTGCTGGCGTTCCTGGACGGGCTTGCCTTGCCCGATGCTGTGCCCGAGACGCCCGCCATCGCGTCCCCGCCGCCCGAACCGGCGCTTCCGCCGGTCAACGCGCCCGCGCCGGAAACGGTGTTCGTGCCCGAGCCCCAGCCCAAGCCCGAGCCCGCATCGGCCCGCGCGGCGAGCGCGGCACCGGCGCCGCGGGCGGCGGCTCCGCCGAAACGCGCTGCCCCGGCCTCCAGGGCGCGGCGCAGCAAGGCGAAATGGGGCCTGGCCGCGCTGCCGGTCGCCGGGTTCGCGCTGTGGCATTTCGCCCAGCCGTCGCCGCCGAAACCCGCACCCGCGCCGGCTGCGCCGAAGCTGGTTGCCGATGCGGCACCGCAGAGGCCGGTCGGCCGCCTGCTTGCCGGGCTCGCAAAGGCTCCGTGTACCTGGGTTTCGGCAACCGATGGCGGCGAGGGCGCGCCGCTGATCCTGACCGGGGCGGCGGGCGAACGCGAGTCGTTCGACCAGCGCGCTGCCGGATTTGCCGCGCGGGTCGGGTTCGCCAGCGGGGAGCTCAACACAAGCAACGTGATGCCGCTGCCGCCCAAGCGCTGCGCGCTGGTCGACACGCTGCGCCCGTTCGACACGCCGGGTGCCGGCGACGACCGGCTCGGCATCTCGGCCAGCCGGGTCGCGCTCGGCGACGCCCGGCCGGCATGCCGCGGCGGGGTGGGCGCGCAGCTCGACATATGGGTGGAGGAACTCGACCCCGCGCGCGATTTCGCGCTGCTCGCGCTTGATCCCTCCGGCAGCGTGCGTGCGCTCGTCGCCGGGCGTGACGACTTCCGGAAGCGCTCGCAGCAGGATGCCAAGGCCTATTACACCGACGGCAATGGCCGCTTCCACGTCGCCGCCTGCTTCGCCTCGGCGGGTACGGCGGGGGTGCTGCTCGTCGACCGCCGCGGGCCTCTCGACCTGGGGCTGGGGACCGGCGTCGCCACGGACGAAGCAGGCCTGGCCGAACAGCTTGGCGCGCGCGCGGCCGCGCAAGGGTGGCGCGTCCGGTCCGAATGGGCAGCGGTGGAGACTGCGCTATCGGGCACGCCCAGTGCACTGACGACGCCGAGCTCGAGCCCGATACCGATGGTAACCGCCAAGCCAGGCGCGCCGCAGCCAGCCGCGACGATGGCCACGCCGACGCCGACGCCCGCCCCCACCGCGGATGCACCCAAAGGCGTTGCCGACGTGCGAGACCTTGAGCGGAATCACCAGCGGCAGAATAGCGGCGCGGGTGCCTGCTACGCCTATCGCGGTAGCTGGACCTCGCTCGGCTACACCAGCAAGTCTGCCTGCGTGCTATCGGTGTTTCTCAACCAGTGCCAGGTGAAGGCGGGGCTGTTCGACAAGACCGAGCTGCGGCGCGCGGGCGGCTTCATCGAGGAGCGGCGCGGACGCAAGTGGCGCGTGATCCTCAGCGATCGCCGCTGCGGGTGAGGCGTACGGCACCCGCGATCAGGCGGGTCGTCTCCGAACGGGAAGCATCGGTTGGAGTTTCCAATAGGTGAGCGACCGCCAGAGCCACTCCAGCGGCCCGAAATGAAAGAGACGCAGCCAGACCAGGCTCAACGAAATATTGAAGGTCCAGACCGCAGCGACCACCAGCATCATCTGGTATTGCTCGAGCGTGCCCGTCGGCAAAATGCTCGTCCACGTGAAGATGCCGCGGCAAATGGCGCTCGTCGCGATATAGTTGGTCAGCGCCATGCGCCCCACTGCCGCCAGCGCGCGCTGGAGCGGCATCATCGCGCCACGTCGCACCAGCAGCAGGAGGATGGATGCGTTGGCGAGCGAAGCCGCGATGGTCTGAAGCTCATAGGGCAGCATCATCGCCACCGTCGTCACATTGCTGCTGAAGCCGTACCGGTAGGCGTGCGCCAGGCCACCCAGGATGAGGGGGAAGGCGATGGCGTACCCCAGGGCAGCGATCCTGGCATAGGTCGCCGAGGACAAGCGGCCGGTCAGGAAGCCGGTCTTGAACAGGCCCATGCCGGCGATGAGGAATCCCAAGGTCTCAAGAATCCAGCCCGAAGTGAAGATCGCAGCCACAAAACTCCGATAGGCTGCGGCCGGGATGCTGTTGATATACGAGCCGGCAGGCGGGACGGGCGCCGCCTTCAACCTGTCGATCTGGTCGCGTCTTTCCGCCCGTGCGCTCGCCACCGCGTCGGCTTGGGCTTGCGTGGGCCTGTCGCCCCGCGCGAGCGCATCCTGCGCCCCTTCTTCGAGCTGTGCGGCGGACCATGCGGTCGGGACATCCATCGCATTGCCGACCCCAAAGGTGCCGCCGACGAGTGCTAGCGCCAAGCCGCTTCCAACCAGCCACCTGCCGGTCAGATGGCGGAGCGGGTACAGCGCCAGGAGCGCTACGGACGCATAGAAGAGGAGGACGTCGCCGTTCCAGATCAGCGTGCCGTGCAGGATGCCGAAGAGGAGCAGCCACATGTTGCGCCGATGAAAAATGTCCGCGGCGACGCCGGCGCCCTCTCGGCTCTCGATACGGCTCAGCAGCAATAGGGAGCCCGCGCCAAATAGCATCGAGAAGAGGGCGCGCATCTTGCCCTCGAAAAACAGCCACTGAAGAACCATCACGCCAGCATTCAGAATGGGATGCTGTCCCGTGAAGGTGACCACCCGTAGCGGCATGTTGAACGCGATGCTCGGGGAGCCGGCGAAGAGCTGTATGTTGATCGCCAAGATTCCGAGCAGCGCCGCGCCGCGCACGATGTCCAGGGAGGGCACCCGCTCGAACTTGGAGGCGGGCGCAATGGGCAGGAGGGCGGCTGCCTTCCCAGAGGGTGTTGAAATCATGCGAAAGCACTCTGCGTGTGGTCCAGCGCGCAGTCGTGCCCGGCGCCGCGCTACATCCCCGCTTCAAAATGCTGACGCTTCATTGCGAACGCAGCAGGATCGCCAGAGGGGCCTAGATAAGACGTTGGACCTTGTGTCCGCATTGCAGGTGTAGCCAAGCCTCGATCTGCGGTAGTCTGAACGTGGCGGCGGCCGGGTACGTGGTCGAGATGCCCGATCCTGATCATCGTCCGCCACCTGGTGTGTGGCCTATCGCTTGGGAAGTGCTCCTCGAGGGGCTCTGCGCCTATCACCATGCCCAGCATCCTTCGGCGCTGACGATAGCCCCGATCAAGGACCTTCAGGATCGGCGATTGCAACCGAACCGCGATGCGGCCAGCCTGGACAGGCCGGTGAAGTGCCCGTCCGGACGGCTGCGAGCCCGATCCTGGAGACTGGATGTGCACCACCGCATAATGGAGTTCTTACGCGCGCCCGCGATAGAGTGGCTCGCACGCGCACTGCTGACGCTGCCATTCTGGTCGAGCGGCCTGTCGAAGCTCGTCCTGTTCGACAGCGGCGTTGCCGAAATGGCGCGCGCCGGCCTCAATCCGCCGGCTGCCTTCAACGTCGCGACGATCGTCGTGCAACTGCTCGGATCGGCACTGATCATCGTGAACCGGGCCGCATGGCTGGGCGCGGGGGCACTCGGCCTGTTCACCGCCCTGACCATCCTGCTGGTCCACCGATTCTGGGCGATAGCCGAGGAGCCCTTCCGCACCATCGCGCTGCATGTCTCGATCGAGCATCTGGGCATGATCGGCGGCCTGCTCGCCATCGCCGTCCTGTCTGCCCGTCGCGATGCAGCCAAGGAGACGCTGCACCCGCATAACGTCTACGCACGATCGGAGCCTGGGTCATGAGCCAGGCAACCGTCCAGCGCCTGCAGGAACTCGCTCGTTCCGCGAGAATGCTGGCGATCATTGGAGCGTCTATCAAGCTGCGGTCGGTCGAAGGCTGCACGGTCGACGCAGCAATTCGCGCAGAGATCGAACATGGATCCTCGCTGGCATTGCGGGAGGCGTCTGCCGGCATTGAAGGCGCCGACCCAGCGGAGTTGCTTCGCATCGTCGAAATGGCACTCGTCGAAAGCAGCGACCTGTTCAACAACGCAGGCCGGCCGAGCGGCTGGAGCGTCACGGATACGACGAAGTTGGAAGCAATGGGTCGAGCGTCCAGCAGCGCGTTCGACCGCATCCTGGCGCTTGCGGAAACCCGACCTGCGCTGGCCCGCTCCCTGTCGGGGCGGTTTCTGGACGTGGGTACCGGCGTCGGGGGTATCGCCCTGCGTGCCGCGGAAATATGTCCCGACCTGCAGGTCGAGGCCATCGACATCTGGGCGCCCGCACTGCGCATTGCCGAGCAGTGGGTGGCCGCAAGCCCGCACGCCCAGCGCATCCAACTGCGCGATCTCGACGTCGGTCACCTCGACACGGCGCCGCGATTCACCTTGGCGTGGCTTCCTACGATGTTCCTGCCGCGCCCGACGGTGCAGAAGGCAGTCGAGCGGATCGCCTTAGCCTCTCTTTCCGGTGCGTGGCTGGTGGCATCGCTCTACACGATCCCCGCAGAACCCTTCACCGCGACCACGTCGCGGCTGCGCACGCTTCGCGGCGGTGGCGAGATCATGGATCCATTGGAGCTGACCGAATTGCTCCGACTGCACGGCTATGTCGATGTAGAGGTGGATTCCACGCCCATCGCCACTTTCGTGTTCGGCCGGCTGCCTTGACGCGCGGCCCCCCGGACTCCGGGCCCATGGCACCAGAGTCCGCGGGGAGGGCGCCCTCGACCGGTCAGGCCGTCGGAATGGTGCCGCCGTCGATCACGTGCTCGGTGCCCGTGATGCTGCCGGCACGGTCCGATACGAGGAAGGCGATCAGGCTAGCCACCTCGTCCGGATGCGCGGGGCGGCCGATCGGAATGCCGCCAAGCGCCTGCATGATCAGTTGCTTGCCCGCTTCCACGCCGCCGCCATGTTCGGCGCCGAGCCGCTCGGCGAGATGCACCGATGCCTCGGTCTCGATCCATCCGGGTGAGACGCGCACGACGCGAACGCCGCGGGGCGACACCTCCTTGGAAAGGCTCTTGCTATAGGTCGAGAGCGCCGCCTTGGCGGCCGCATAGGCGGTGGTCGCATCCGGCAGCGGCAGCCGATGCTGGATCGACGTCACATGGACGATCACGCCGCGGCCACGGGAGACCATCGCCGGCACCAGCGCGCGATCGAGGCGGACCGCGGGCATCAGGTTCAGGTCGAGCTCCCGCTGCCACTGTTCGTCGTCCAGCGCCGCGAAGCCCCCGGCTGGGGCCGTGGAGCCACCGAGCATGTGGACGATGATGTCGACGTCGCCCAGGCGGTCCTGCACGGCCGCAGCCAGATCGGCACAGCCTTGCGGCGTGGTGAGATCGGCCGAGACGAAGCGGTCTTCGGGAATCTCCGCCGGGCGCGTGCGGGCCGTGGTCAGCACCTCTGCACCCAGTTCGCGCAAGAGCCGGACGGTCGCCGCGCCTGCGCCGCGCGTGCCGGAGGTGACGAGGGCCTTCTTGCCCTCGAGGCTGAGGAACGCGCTCATGGCTTGATCTCCAGCGCGGCGATCTTGCCCTCCCGGAGGGTGAAGAAGTAGCGCAGATCGAGCGGGCTGCCCGGGAAGTCGCCGGTGAGGCGGCTGGTGACGATCGTCTGGTCCGCCTCGCTGGTGACGGCAAACGGCTCGCTGACATAGTTGTAGGCGTTGGAAGACTTGGTCTTCCAGGCGCGCACCGCGTCGTGCCCCTGGTTCGTTTTGCCCTCGTCCCGGACCATCACGTCTTCGGTGAAGCAGGCGAGGATGGCGTCGATATCGCCGTCTTTGTCGGCAGCGAAATAGTCAGCGACGACGGGTGGAAGCTGGAGTGTCATGGCTGGTTCCTTTTTATGCGGTTCGGTTCGCGGGAGCGGATCAGCGACGCGTGCCTTCCGGGCCGACCGAGCTTTTGGTGCGCGACGGGATCATCGCCTTGGGCACGAAAGTCAGCGCCGCGACGGCATCGACGGCCTCGGGCGGCACTTCGGTCTCGCGGCCCTCGAAAGTGGCGTCGAGCAAGGTCCGCAACGCGCGGTTGGGCTCCATCGGAAGGAAGGAGATCATGCAGACCTCCTCCAGCGACGCCGCCTCGGCCACGTCGACCAGCGCTTCCTTCAGGTCCCCGCGGGTATAGGTGACGATGTAGTGATAGTCCTGCTCCACAACGAGCAGCTTCTTCTCCCGAAGATGATCGGGAACGTCGCTGTCCTTGAAGTTCCAGAGAAACTTGGCGGGCCCGCCGAGGATGGGCCCGCCGGAAACGAGCTGCTTGGCCATGAGCGCGTCGAGGATACGCTGCGCCTGAATAGTTTGCTCGGCGCTGATGAACACCTGATAATATTGCATGTCCCATCTCCTTGTCTATCGCGGCTGTCGTTGACGGGCGCCGCATCTTGAAGCCTGAAAATAGGCGCGGCGCGTCGTAGCGATAAGCCGGATGATCCGGGACGAGCTGTGCGGGATAGTGGGACAATGCGGCGGTCTACACGCTGTGCGACGCGGGCCGACCGGTTCCGGCTCGTGTCGGGCCGCCGGCCGGGCGGCGCGCTGTCGCACACGACCAGGGCTTCGGCTTCCGGGCTACCGTTGTAGCGAAGGCTGAAAAGCTGCCCTTCTCTGCTTGACCGGCAAGGCAGGCAGATCTTTCCCTAAGCGCCTGTTTTTGTCGGAACCTCCTATGAAATACGTCGCTGCCATCTCGATTTCGATCGTCTCTGCGTTGCTGTCGGGAAGTGCCCCGGCGGCACCCCCGGCGAAGGTTCGCGCGCGCCAATGTGCAGCCGCGTTCAATGAGACGACGTCGCTCAGAGCACGCGTCGGGGCGCCGTCGCCGGAAGTCCTCAACGCCTATCGGGAATCGGGCGCAAAGGACGTGGGTCCCCACAGGCTCACGGAGGCCGAGTGGAAGACGGTCGATGAAGCCATTGCGGCGCTGCCGCGCTTGCACCGCGACGTTCTGCAGCGGCATCTCCGGCGCATCAGCTTCGTCAATGCGTCGTCGGGCGGGGGCAATGCACTCACCAGCCCGGCGGAGCCTGCCTGCGGGGAGGCGCTCTTCGATCTCACGCTGCGGGCGGGCCTGCTCGGCGAGTCACTGACCGCTTTCCTCAACGGCAAGGAAGCTGGCCTGTTCAAGGCCGACGGATCGGGCACGACCGTGCAGATCGAGGCCGGCGAGATGCGCGCCGCGCCCTATATCCTGCTCCATGAGAGCACGCATATCGTCGATGGCGTGCGCGGTCTTTCAAGGCGGACGGATGCTGCCTTCCGCAAAGACGTTTGGGACGCAGAACGGAGCAAGGCATTGGCAACGCGCTTCGCGGGCAATCCCGTCAACGCCATCGCCTGGCGGGGGGGAGCCAGGCTGGCGATCGGCGACGCGGCCAACCTCTATCGCGGGCTGCGCCAGACGCCGTTCGTCTCGCTCTACGCGAGCGTCGCGCCTTCGGAAGACTTTGCGGAACTCGTCGCCTGGCAGCAGCTTTCGGCCCGCTGGCATGTCCCTCTCAGGATTCTGGTGAGACGCGCGGACGGTACCACCGCGTTCGAATACAAACCCCTTCAGGCGCCGGCGGTGCGTGCGCGCCTGGCCAGCGTTTCGGCGCTTCTGACAAAATCGAACTGATTTCCGGCCGAGCATGGCACCTGAGCGGCTGACTCCGCCGCTCAGGTGTCGGCTCAGGCGTCGCGCGCCAGATGGTTGTTCGTGGCACGGTCGCCCGCAAGCCAGCGGGTCAGCGCATCGCGCGCGCTTTCCCGCGCGTCCTGGCCATGATGCTCCGGATCGACGCAAAGCTCGAGCGTCTGGCCGTCGGGATCCTCGACGTAGAGCGAGCGCGCATAGCCATGATGGAATTCCATCGCCGGAATGCCTGCCGCCTTGAGCCGGTCCCGAAGCGCATCCTGCTGCTCCGGTGCGATCTTGAGCGCGAGGTGGACGAACAGGCCCTGCGGCTTGGCGGCATAGCGCGCCTGGAGCTCGGGGTCGGCGAAATGGAAGAAGGACAGCGCGCTGCCGTCGGCGAGGCCATAGGAGGCGAGACCGAATGCATGCTCGACGCCGCCGAGCACCTCGCGCTCGATCCAGAAGTCGGTCAGCGGGATGCCGAGAATGTCCTCGTAGAAGTGCCGCGTGCGTTCATGGTCGGACGACACATGGGCCGCGTGATGCAGGCGTGCCGGAAGGAGCGATGTCGTGGTCTGGTCAGATATGTTCATGATACGAGCCTTTCATGTCAAGTTGCTGGTCGTGACGATACTGCGTCGCTGACGCTACGGGGGCATCACGGTCGGTAGGAATTCTCGACAATTGTAGCTTTTGCCTTAGTGGCGGCAGGTCATCGTCACGCTCACCGATGCAGGGCGGAAGCTGCGCCGGGATCGCGTTGCCTGAACGACGCGTTGTATGCGCAAGTCGCGCCCTGACGGTTCCGGGGTCAGAACAGGGATTCGACCTGGGCATCCAATCGGTAGCCGAAGCCGCGCTCGGTCTTGATGAGCGCCTCGCCGCCCACCACGCCGGCGAGCTTCTTGCGCAACCGCAGCACCTGCACGTCGACGCTCCGGTCGTAAATGTCGTCATGTGCCCGCGTGGCGCGCATGAGGTGCACGCGCGAGAGCGAACGGCCTGGTGCCTCCAGCAAGGCGGCGAGCAGGCTGTACTCGCCCTTGGTGAGGTCGATCGTGCTGCCGTCGGGCGCAACCAGCGCGCGATCGGCGTGCCGCATTTCCCATCCCGAGAAACGGTAGCCGCCGCGCAGCGGCGCACCGGTAACGCGGCCCAGTTCCTGCCGTCGCAGCACGGCGCGTGCGCGTGCCATCAGTTCCGCCGGGTTCAGCGTTCCGGAGATGAAGTCGTCGGCCCCCAGCTCCAGCCCGACGATGGCGGTCACGCCGTCGCCGCCGAGGTCGTCGTACATGATGACGGGCACGTCCGAGCGACTTCTGATCTCCCGCAGCACATCGAGTGCATTGCGGCTTTGCAGTCGCGCGTTCAACGCGATCAGGCTGAGCTGCCGGCTGTGCAACTGATGCGCAACATCGCGCGCTCCGGAGCTGACCGAGACCCATCGGTGATCGCGCAGATAGGCGGTGATACGGTCGCGCCCGCGCTCGTCTTCATCGACGACCAGGATGCGGCCGAGGCTGGTGGGAAGGTTGGACTGTTCGGCAAATTCACGCATGGGAAAGCGATACATTGCGTCGACTCCGCAGGGCGCGACCGCGCCGGGTACAGGAGCAGGAGGTGCGCCCACCCGGAGGCGGGCGCACAATGGATGCACAGCGTTAGAGCTGGTGCGTCGCGCGGAGGCTGGCGGCGGCCTGCTCGCCGATGATCGCACACGGGGCCTGTGTGTTGCCCGTGGCGACGCGCGGCATGATCGAGCCATCGGCGATGCGGAGCCCCTCGATGCCGTAGACGCGCAGCGATCCGTCGACCACCGACATGCTGTCGCGGCCCATCTTCGCGGTGCAGGTCTGGTGCCAATAGGTCACCGCCGAGTCCCGCACATAGTCCTTCATCGCGTCCCTCGACAGGTTGCCGGGCATCGCCTCACCCCGCACCAGCGGTCGGAACGCCTGGGCGTTGCCGAGGTCGCGGCAGAGCTGGACGCAGGCCAGCGCGGCCTCCATGTCGGCGGGGTCCGACATCATGTTGGCATCGATCCGCAACGGTGCCGCAGCGTCGTTGCTCCGCAGCCGCAGGCGTCCGCGGCTGTGCGGCCGCGCCAGTCCGGCGAACATCGTCCAGCCATGCTCGGGCACGCCGCGCGCGGCGGTCCGCTCGCTCGGTACCGGGAATTCGACCTGGCAGAACAGCAGGTCCGGCGACGTCAGCTCGGGGCGGCTCTTCCAGTAGAGCGTCGCTTCGCTGCCGCTGTTGCGCGGCGCGATCGGCTCCGCATATTCCCAGATACAGCCGAAGGAGACATGGTCCTGCAGATTGGCGCCGACGCCGGGAAGGTGCTGGCGGACCGGGATGCCGACGCGCCGCAGCTCCGCCTCGTCGCCGATGCCGGAGTGCATCAGCACCTTCGGCGTCTGCATCGCGCCCATCGACAGAACGACCTCGTGCGCGGCGCCGATGCGCTGGCGCTTGCCGCCCCGCAGGATGTCGACGCCGACTGCGCGCTTCCCCTCGAAAGCGACCCGTTCGACCGTCGCCCCGGTCAGCACGGTGAGGTTCGGGCGATCGAGATAGGGGTGGACATAGGCGCGGAACAGCGACTGGCGACGGCCATCGCGGACGAGCATGTCGGTGATCGCGACGCCGCCGTCGCCCTCCATCATCCGCCCGTTCGGGCTGTCGAAGCTGGGAATCCCCAGCTCGCCCGCGGCGTCGAGAAGCGCGTGCGCGACGGGGCTCGGATCCGCCGCCGGCTGGACCCAGACCGGACCGTTCGAACCCCGGCGAAGCGGATCGGGCGCACCCTGCCAGTTTTCGATGCGGCGATAGATGTCGAGGACGTTCTGATAGTTCCAGCGGTCGTCGCCGGCTTCCTCGGCGAAATGCTCCCAGTCGCTGCGATGGCCGCGCGCCCAGACCATGACGTTGATGCTCGAGCCGCCGCCCAGTCCCTTGCCCATCGACATCGAGAGCGCGCGACCGTTGAGATGGGGGTTCGGCTCGGCGGCGAAGCCCCAGTCGCGTTCGCCGCCGAGATTGGTCGGCCACAGCGCGGGATCGAGCACCGCTTCGGCCTCGTCGCTGCCGCCAGCCTCGATCAGCAGCACCTGCACCGCTTCGTTTTCGGCCAGTCGGCGCGCCACGACGGAACCGGACGCGCCGGCACCGCAAACGATGAAGTCATAGGCGGGCTTGAGCTCGGCGGTCAGCCGGGCCTGGTTTTCGGCAGCGCGGCGGTGGAATTCCTGCGCATCTTCGTGATTGGCATGGGTCATCATCAACTCCTTCGAATGGCTGATGCGCAAGCAGGCGGGAGGCGCGCGCTTCCGTTGGAGCGGAGGCGGCGCAAAACACGCCGCGGACCGCGCCGCAGGAAGATGGCTCTCGACTTGTTTGCGCTGCCGGTCGGTCGAGCGGGGGGCTCAGGTGCACCGGCGTTCCGAAGGTGTTTGATTGGAAGGGCGCCTTCGGTGACGCCCAAGTATCATTTCTATCAAATATGGCAATGATGCCGAATTGAGAATCGAGCTACAGAGTTGTAACAATGCCCCGCGAGACCGCGGCAAGCGCCGGCACCGTCTGAACGACCAAGGCGCCCTTGCCGCCAAAGCCAATCGAAATGGCGAGGCGGTGATATCCAGGCGGACGCAGGCATGCGGCGCATAGGGTGCGCGGCGTCTTTGCTGGCCTCGATCGGAGCGATCTGTGAGTTCGCGGCCGGGGCGATGCCGGGCGCAGGAAGGAGCTTATCGCTTGGCGCGCGTGGCGGACCGCAGCTTGCGATCCAGCGACCGCAGCCGCACTTCGTCGGAGGCCACCGCGGCGAGTGCCCGGATCGTCTTCGTTTCGCGCTCGCCGATCACCCGCGGCCTGCGATCGATCACGCACAGCGACCCGACGACAAAGCCTTCGTCGTCCAGGACCGGGGCGCCAGCGTAGAAGCGGAAGCCAGGCTCCCCGGCGACCGCGGGGTTATCGGCGAAGCGCGGGTCGGCCGAGAGGTCCGGCACGGTGAACACGTCGCGCTGCAGGATGGTGTGGTTGCAGAACGCCCAGCTGCGCGGCGTGTCAGCCATGTCGAGGCCGATCTTCGACTTGAACCATTGTTTGGTCGGGGTCAGCAAGGTCAGCAGCGCAATCGGCGCGTCGAAGCTCTCGGCCGCCAGCCAGGTCAGCCGGTCGAAGCTTTCTTCGCTGTCCGAATGGAGCAAGCCGGAGCGTTCGACGGCCATGAGCCGGCGGCGTTCGTCCTGCGAAACCGGAAAGGCGACGCCCCAGTCTCCGGACCCCGCATCCTCCGCAGCGAACGCCGACCCGCGCAGCTGCGCCAGCGCCGCCGCCGGCGTGGCGACCCGTGCGATCCGATGCGTCAGGTCTTCGGGAACGACGCCTTCCGCACCCACCGCGAAGATCCGGGTTCCGGCGATAGTCTTGTTGGCAACGAGGCTGCGCAGCAACGGCTCGCTGTTCAGACCCGATGCGCAGTCGACGAGCACGGCATGCGGCTGCGTCGAACCGACCGTGACCAGCGCGGCAAGGACGTCGTCGAAATAGTCGATGGAGAAGTCCGCGGCATTCTCGGCAGCGGCGCGATAGGCAGGCAGCCGGTCGCCGGCCGCGATGACGACGAGGATCGCGGACGGATCGGCCTCTACGGGCGGCTGCCTGCTGTCGATCAGCGCCAACACATCCGCCTGATAGACGCGGCGATGACCACCTGGCGTTTTCCAGGAAGGGATGGTCCCGCCTTCGATCAGCACCTGCGCCGTGCGTACCGATATGCCCAGCAGCTTCGCGGCATCGGCAGTCGTCAATATGTCCTTCTTCAAGCTTCCGACTCCCTGACCGCCGGATCCCGTCTCAACCGCCCTGCGGCTTCCACAATCTGGTCGAGCGATGTTCCAAACCGATATATTGATAGAATCGGCAATTTAAAGAGCGATGAGCCGGTCGGGAAGCGCGGCGAACGGTGAAAGTGGCTTAAATGGCTGCGGACGTAACCGGAAGTATCGTCTTCCGTGTGGCTGAATAGTATCTGTTCGTCTCTGGTGTACTCCAAGGCGATAGAGAGTTATCCCGCCATGATACAAAGCATGTGTACAGATGGGGTCGAGCGAGGCTTGCAGGTTGATGGTGAGCCAGGGGAGTGGATGTTTTGGACTCTGTTGTATTTGTCACCATTTTGCGACTGGGTGGTACGCCATTGATGAATGCGTGCACCCTGTCGCGCACCGGGCATCATTCGGTACTTGGCCGCGGTAGCCGGACCATCACCTGCTGATAGCCGTTGATGAAGGTCGAAGGGACGCGAACGGGGTTCGGCTCCACCTCGAACGTCGGCGTGCGGCGCAGAATTTCTTCCCAGAGCGTGCGCACCTGCAGGTCGGCCAATCGCGCGCCGATGCAGCGATGCACGCCGAACCCGAAGGCGAGGTGGCGCCGCGCGTTGGGCCGATCGATGACGAAGTCGTCCGGGCGTTCGAACAGCGTTTCGTCGCGGTTGGCCGAGAGGTACCACAGGACCACCTTGTCGCCGCGCCGAATGGTCTTCCCGCCGACGATTACATCGCGCGTCGCCGTCCGCCGCATATGCGCGATCGGCGTCTGCCAGCGGAGCAGTTCGGGGGTGAGGTTCGCAAGGAGATCCCGGTCGGCGCGCAGTTTCTGCAATTCGCCCGGAAAGGCGTGCAGCGCCACGATGCTGCCGCTGATGCTGTTGCGCGTCGTGTCGTTGCCGCCGACGATAAGCAGCAGGATATTGCCGTAAAATTCCGGCTTGGGCATGTGCCGGGTCTCTTCCCCCTGCGCGAGAAGGGAGATGAGGTCGTCACCGCCAGGCGCCTCCAGGCGCTCCGCCCAGATCGCATCGAAGGTGTCGAAGCATTCCTTCATCACCCGCATCTTGTTCTCGGGCGTGGAGTAGGCCGGGTGCCCAGGTAGCGCCACCATCGCTTCGGACCAGCGGATCAGGTCGCGCGACCGGTCCTGTGGAAAGCCGAGCAGCAGCGCGAGCGTTCGCGCGGTCAGCTCGATGGAGACGCGGTCCACCCAGTCGAACCATTCGCCGCGGGGCAGTGCGTCCAGGATTTCTGCGGACCAGGCGCGGATCCGGGGCTCCATCTGCGCCAGCCGATCCGGCGAGAAGGCGGGGGCGATCACCCGGCGCTGGGTCGCGTGGCGGGGCGGGTCCATCGAGATGAAGGCCGGGAAGAATTGCGGATCGTCCGCGCTCGATCCGATGGTGATGCCGCCATTGGCGTGCGCGGAGGAGAAGGTTTCGGTGTCGAGCTCGATGGCTTCGATATCGCTGTGCCGGGTGATCGACCAATAGGGTGCGAAGCGGCCTTCGGGGCAATGATGGACCGGCGCTTCTTGCCGCAACCGGGCGAGGTAGCGAGGCGCGAACCCCGCGCTGAACAGATCGGGCTGGGCGACGTCCACTGCCGCGATCGGCAGCTGGCGGAGATCCCGTTCGAAGCGCTCGGCATTCGAAGCGGCGGTGCTGTTCGTGGGGCTTTGTTCCTGGGTCATGCGGGCAGCATGCCGATGCTTCGGCTACCGTCCCGCTACAGTTCGCGTCGCTGTCGTCACCGACGTAGCGGCGGGCGCGCGTGCGGCGGCCGGGGGCGGGCGGTCCGGTCCAGGAACATTAGGAGGGAGCGGTTGAACACCGCCGGCTTCTGCCACGGGATGAAATGCCCCGCTGCGGGAAACATCTCCAGGCGTGCGGACGGGATCGCGCGGGCCAGCGCGCGAAAATGCGCGGGCAGGATGAACTCGTCGTCCTGCGAGCCGGCAATGGTGACGGGCGTGCGGATCGTGCGGAGCTGCTCGGCCCCGATATCCTGCTGGTCCGCCTGCATCGCGCGCACGGCCTGTTGCAGCCGGCCGAAGCCGCTCGGGTCCGGGGAGCGGGCGGCGTAGTCCGCGACGAGGAGGGGCGCGACCGTGGCAAGGATCGGCGCATCGCCCGCGTTCGGCCGAACGCTCGCCTTGTCCATGTTGGCGCCAAAGGCATAGACGCCGCCCAACCGGTGCGGCGCGCGCAGCGCGACCAGCAAGGCGACGATCGCGCCGTCACTCCAGCCGATGAGCACCGGCTTGGCCAGGTGCAGATGCTCCAGAACGGCCAGCACATCCTCGGCGAGCAGCTCATAGCGCAGCGGCAGCGGCCCCATCGTGCTCCGGCCGTGGCCGCGACTGTCGATCAGGATCACGCGATGGCCCGAGGCGACCAGCGCCGGCACCTGCGCGTCCCAGCTGCGACTGCTCGCCAGTCCGCCGTGCAGCAGCACCACCGGTGGGCCCTCGCCAACGCTGGCGTACCAGATCCGCGCGCCCTGGGTTTCGACATACGCGCCGCTGGGCTCGGTGGCGGTCCCGTCGCTCCGGGCACCCGGCGACGGCGCGACGGGCGCGGCCATCGCCGGGATGCAGGTGACGATGCCGGCCGCGACGCAGGCTGACCACAGCCGGTTGGGCAGCTTCGCACTTCGTCGCATGATCGTTCCTCCTCCAGTGGCGGTGGCCATGTTTAGCCGTGTCGCGAAAAAAAGGCCCGGCGACAGGGTATCGCCGGGCCAGGTCAGTGCCCCCCCTTGAAAGGAGGCCCCGGGTCGCGACGACACTCTGGGCCAGGCTGGATGTCGCTCCGGCTTCAATCTGTCGCGACCAGAATACAACGGTAACAACTATCGCGCTGGCTCCCGGAATTTTCCTGGTGTGAAGCTGGCAATGCCGATGTCGGCATTGTCTCGCGCGCGTCGATGGAGGTTATTGGGGTGTATTTGTTCGGCGCAAGGCATATGTCGAATGTGACGTTGTTGTTACTAATGAAGTTCATTAACTCTTTTTAACTAATAGCTTCGAAGCTACGGCAGTCGAGTCAATATCTGTGGTTGACTGTAGATGTATCTCGGAGGATTTGTGCGTACCTTGATCTCTGTTGCCGCTGTTGCCGGCGTCGTGCTTACTGCGGTGCCCGCCCTTGCGCAGGATCGCTCTACTGCGAACGAGCCTGGCGCCGGCTCGATCTATGCAGGCGGCTTTCTGGGCGACCGGTTGGGCCGCGAACAAACCCTGCGCGGCGCCACGCCGGCCGGCCTGCCCCGCGTGATCGAAACCGATGCCAAGGACGGCCTGACCGGTGGTCTGATCCTGGGTGCCGTCGCCGCCACGGGCGAGTGGGGCAGGGCGCGCGTCGAGGCCGAGTTCTCGGCCAGCCGCAACACGCTCAAACGGCTCGATCTCAACGGCCAGCAGCGCAAACTGCTGGAGGGCAGCCGCTCGGTGACGACGCAGATGGTCAACATCCTCTACGACACGCCGCGCATCGCCGAGCGCCTGCGTTTCACGCTGGGCGCGGGTGTCGGGCATGGCGCGATCGACTATGACACGCGCTACCTGGTCGCCGCCGCCGGGCCGGAGATCAACATTCCGACCAGCGTTTCGGGCAAGATCGCGCTGCAGGGCATTGCGGGCGCATCGGTCGCGCTGGGCGGCGGCCTCGAGCTGACCACCGACGTGCGCTATTCGCGCATCGCGCGGCACCAGGTGGAGCGCTTCAACGCGACCGCGGGAACGTTGGATTCGGTGCTGTCGACGCGATACAGCAACGTGGTCGCGACGGCGGGCTTCCGCTTCTTCTTCTGACGCGCCGGGGCCGCGGCCCGATGACGCCGCGGCCCCTTTGTCTTGTCGTCCTTCTCAGGATCGCGCAGCCATCTCGCGTGCCAGCGCGATGAACGCCTTGAGCGCTGCGGACTGGTTGCGACGGCCGGGGTAATAGAGGGAGAGGGGCTCGCCGGGCGGCGTCCAGTCCTCCAGCAGGCGGATCAGTCGGCCGGCCGCAAGGTCGTCGCGAACGCTCGACTCCATGAAGAAGCCGATGCCGATGCCGTCCAGCACGGCCATGCGCGCGAGGTGCGGTTCGTCGAGCGTCACGGGTCCGGCGACGTCGACATGGATGGTTTCACCCTCTTGTGCGAACTGCCATCGGTACCGCGCACCGTTGGGAAGACGGATGCGGATGCAGGGGTGGCCCAGCAAGTCGGAGGGCATGCGCGGTGGCGCGTTCTTTGCGAGATAGGCAGGCGCCGCGACGACCGCGAACCGCCGTGCCGGCCCGAGCGGGACGGCGATCATGTCGGTAGGGACAAGCTCGGCGGTGCGGATGCCGAGATCGAAACCGCTGTCGACGACATCGATCAGCTTCCCCTCGGTGACGAGATCGATATGCACCTGCGGAAAGCGGCGCAGATATTCGAGGATCAGCGGCTCGAAGATCTCACGCGCAGCGGTGGCGAAGGCATTGATGCGGATCGTCCCCGATGGCGTCGCCTGTTGCGACCGTGCGGTCCGCACCGCCTCCTGGATGTCTTCAAGCGCGGGGCCGATCTGTTCGACGAAGCGGCGCCCGGCATCGGTCAGCGAGACGCTTCTGGTCGTGCGGTTGAACAACTGCACGCCCAGCTGTCGTTCGATCTTGCCGATGCTGCTGCTCAAGGCGCTCGTCGACATGCCAAGTTCCAGCGCGGCCTGGCGGAAGGATCCGCGTCGCGCGATCGCGATCACCGCTTCCAGTTCTGAAAGACTGTCCTTGCTCACTGTCCCGCTTTTCGAAAGTCCACGTCCCGACATACGCCGATTATCTCAGCGCAGATAAGCCTCTAAGTGAGAACCGGTTGGCCCGCGCACCTGCGGGCAGACGAAGAAAGAAGTCCGTGATGAACATCCTGTACGAGACACGCGCCCGTGTGGTCGGCGGTAGGACAGGCAGTGCAACGGTGGAAGACGGTGCGCTTGCGCTGACGCTCGCCACGCCCCGCGCGCTGGGCGGCGGAGACGATGCCGGGACCAATCCGGAGCAGCTCTTCGCGACCAGCTATGCCGCCTGCTTTCTGAGTGCCCTTCGCTTCGTGGCAAATCGACGGCGGCTGATCATCGCAGACGACAGCGCCGTGGTTGCCGCGGTCGGGATCGGCATGCGCGAGGACGGCGCCGGGTTCGGGTTGCAGGTGGAATTGGCGGTCAGCCTGCCGGGGCTCGAACCGGGCCTGGCCGCCAAGCTGGTGCAGGAGGCGGATATGGTCTGCCCCTATTCGCATCTCGCGCGGCACGGGGCGGACATCCGCGTCGGCATCGCCGACTGACGCGACGCGGTGCATATGGGTTGCGACGGCCGAGCCCATCTCGTCCAGCGGGGGACATCTCGCCTGTGTCGCGCGCGTATCGACGCGCAGTTCAGCCTTCTTCCCTTGCCTTGGCGTCGAAGGCGGCGCGGCTCGCGGAAAGGCTGGCCAAATGGCTCTCCACCCAGCCACCGAGTTCGCGGCCCTGCGCGGCGAGCGAGGTGCCCATCGGGCTCAGCCGATATTCGACCTTCGGCGGCGTGGTGGGATAGACCTCGCGGAGCACCAGCCCGTCGCGCTCCAGCGCGCGCAGGGTGCGGGTCAGCATCTGCTGCGAGATATTGGGCACGGCGCGCCGAAGCTCGTTGAAGCGAAGCGCCCCGGCCTGCAGCGTCACGACGATCGGCAGCGTCCAACGGTCACCGATCCATCGCAGATGCTGCGACAGCTCGGAACATTGGTGCGAACGGGTGTCCAGGGAAGTCATATGGGTGTGACCATGTCAGGAAAATATGCGTTCTTGGCCAAGGATCAAGCCGCCGATACGCACGCTGCATCTTCATGACAGCAGGATAGTCAGCGATGCAGCTTCTTCATCTCGATTCATCGATTCAGGGCGAGACGTCGGTTAGCCGGTTGGTTTCCGCCGCCGTGGTCGAGCGCTATCGGCAGGGTTCCGGCCAGATCACTGTCGCGTACCGCGATCTCGTCGCGGCGCCACTTCCGCACATCACCTTGCCCCGGTTCGGCACCGATGCGGCGGAGGCCGTTCTCGCCGAGTTCCTGGCCGCCGACGTCCTCGTGCTGGGCGCGCCGATGTATAATTTCGGCATCGCCAGCCAGTTGAAGAGCTGGTTCGACCATATTCTGGTTGCCGGGAAGACGTTTCGCTACGGTGCCGGCGGTGTCGAGGGGCTTGCCGCATCGAAGAAGGCCGTGGTCGTGGTGTCGCGCGGGGGCGTCTATTCGGAAGCGCCGGCCAGCGCGCTGGAGCATGCTGAATCGCATCTTCGTGCCATGCTGGGCTTTATCGGCATCGATCGGCCGCAGATCATCGTCGCCGAAGGCGTCGCGATGGGCGAGGAACAGCGCCGCGCCGCGATCGACGCTGCGCTGGCTGCAGTGGCGGATGACGCAGAGGCTAAAGCGCCAACCATGGCATGATCGCGCGCAGCGCGTGAATTGCGCTACAAGCGAAACGAGATGGCAGTTCTCGCGCTGATCGCGCTCGATACAGGTTGATGAAGCGGCTAGTCATGGGTTCATGACGAGAATAATCATCACGCCTGTTACAAATAAGCGCGAGCGCAAAGCGTTCGTCGATCTGCCATTTCGGCTATACGCGGACGACCCTTACTGGGTTCCGCCGCTCAAGGGCGAAGCGCTTGGGTTGATCACGCCCGAAAAGAACGGCTGGTTCTCACATGCCAAGGCGCAATTGTTCCTTGCGCATCGGGACGGCCGCCTGGTCGGGCGGATCTCCGCGCATATCGACACGCTTGCGCTCGACATGCCGACGGAGCTGGGGTTCGGCCCCGGCGTCGGCCAATGGGGGCTGATGGATGCGGAAGAGGAGGATGTTTTCCTCGCCTTGCTCGACCGCGCCGAAGCCTGGCTGCGCGACCAGGGCATGACGCGTGCGCTGGGCCCGATCAGCATGTCGATCTGGGAGGAGCCCGGGCTGCTGATCCAGGGGTTCGACCAGGCACCGACGGTGATGATGGGGCATCATAGCCCGAGATACCAAGCGTGGATCGAACGTGCCGGCTACCAGCCGGTCAAGCAGTTGCTTACCTATGAGCTCGATATCACGCGGAAATTCCCGCCGATCGTCCAGCGCATCATCCGTTCGGGGGAGAACAACAAGAGCATCGTCGTCCGCAAGGTGGACAAGCGCCGCTTTGACGAGGAAGCGGCGATCATCCTCGAGATCCTGAACGACGCCTGGTCGGACAATTGGGGTTTCGTGCCGCTCACGCCGCCCGAGATCAGGGATGTGGGCGTGAAGCTCAAGCCGATCGTGTTCAACGACCTGATCCGCATCGCCGAGCTTGATGGCCGCCCGGTAGCGTTCATGATCACGCTGCCCGATCTCAACGAGGCGATCCGGCCGCTGAACGGCAAGCTGCTGCCCTTCGGCTGGGCCAAGCTGCTCCTTTGGTTGCGCAAGCCCCGCGTGGTCACGATGCGCGTACCGTTGATGGGCGTGCGCAAGGAATTGCAGTCGTCCCGCCTTGCAAGCCAACTGGCCTTCATGATGATCGAGGAGATCCGCCAGGCCTCGGTCGCCAACTATGGCGCGTCGCGCGGCGAGATCGGGTGGATCCTTGAGGACAATCAGGGGATGAATTCGATCGCCACCACGATCGGGAGCCGGGTCAACAAGGTATACCAGATCTACGAGGGGGCCTTGTAGGCGCCCTCGTCGCGCGTGCACCTCCTCACCGGGGTGCTGGGGCGGGGCGCTTGCGGGCCGTGATCAACGCGCCCTTTTCCGCAGGATCCAGCACGTCGAGGTGGTGATCCAGAAATCCCGCCGCCTCGAGATAGTTACCGAGTTCGGCATAGCTGTAGGTTCGGGTTCCGGTCTCCGTCAGCAGCGTGAGCCGGAATGCCGTCTCGAACAGCGCAGGCGTCGTCTCGCGTGGATAGTCGTGCAGGATCAACACGCCGTCCGGCTTGGTGGCGCGGGCAAGATGCCGGAAATTGGCGCGGTTCTCGGCGGGGGACATGTTGTGCGCGACGGACAGATAGAGGGCGATGTCATAGCCTTCGCCCCAATTCGGATGCCGCAGATCGGACGGGCGAAGCGTGATCCGATCTGCCAGGCCTTCGCGTTCGATCCGCGCCTGCGTATCGGTCAGTGCCGATTCCAGGTCGACGATCACCGCCTTCATTTGGGGATAGGCATGGCAGAAGGTGATGGCGTGATGGCCATGCGAGCCGCCCAGGTCCAGCAGCGTCAAGGGCCTGTCGGGCAGCGTGACGGCGGCGACGATGTCGGGCGCGAGGTGCTGGGCGAACGACGCCATGTAGCGTGAAAAGCCCGTGCCCATTTCCGGTTGCGCGGCCATGCGGTCCCAAAGCAGCTGGCGCGGTTTCCCCTCGGCAAGGGCGGCAGGAAGATCGTCCAGGATGCCCCACGCATAGGAAGACCAGGCAAGGCCCGTGCTGTAGTCGACCATGCCGTGGCTGGTGAACCAGCGCGTCGCCGCGTCGCCATTGGCGACATAGATGCCGGCGCGCCGCAGAAAGCCCGCAGCGACGAGGAAATCGACGATCCGCTCGGCACCATCCACGCTGATGCCGAGGGTGCCGGCTAAGGACCGCACTTCCCGTGCGCCGCCTGCTAACGCTTCGAACAAACCGATCCGGCCGGCTGTGGCCAGCGCGCTTGCCGTCATCATCGGGATATAGGCGTGCAGCATCGGCAAGGTTCGTGCCGCGCCGTTCGCTTCCTCCACAGGCGATGGCGGCAGGGCTTCGTCTTCGGGGCGGATGGTGATGGTGGTCATGCGCGCTTCGGCTCCGTTGCTGGTTGGCAACGCCAAAAGCCGGAACGGCCTGACGATCGGATGTCCGCACGGGCGAAGCTGCTTACGCATGCAACGTAGCGTGCCGCAGCCCGTCGCCGACGCGGCGCTCGCGCTACGTTCGAAACCTGTTTTGGCCTGCATGAAGCGGCGGAGAAACGAAGATCGACGACATGGCGGGCACGCGCTTCGGCGACGCCCTTCAAGGATGCGAACTTCCGGTGACCGTCGATCTCTTCATAACGTACTTGATCACCGCAACGCTGCTGACGATGGCGCCCGGCCTCGACACGGCCACCGTGTTGCGCTCGGCGATGGTCGAGGGGGCCGCGCATGGTGCGGCGACCACCGCGGGCGTGGCCATCGGCTGCTTCTGCTGGGGCAGCGCCGCCGCTTTCGGGTTGGCGCAACTCTTTCAGGACGCGCCGGTAGCGGGCGCGTGCCTTCGGGTGATCGGCGCCCTCTATCTCGGCTATGCGGGTGCGGCGCTGCTGCTCCGGCGGCGTGCCCAGATGACCGTCGAGGGATCTGGCGGGCCGGCTCCTAAGCTGAGCACGTCTGCGCTTCGCGGCTTCACGACCAACATCCTCAACCCCAAGGTCGGGATCTTCTACCTGACGCTCCTGCCGCAATTTGCGCCGCGAGACGGCGACGTCGAAGTCGCGTGGCTGCTCGCGCTGGTCCATGTGGCCATCGCCACCTTTTGGTTCCTTGGCTTGTCGGCATTTGCGGGCGGCATCCGGCCGATGCTGTCGAACCCGCGCGTCACCCTGGCGATCGACCGGGTGACCGGCGGCATCTTCGTCCTGCTGGGGATCGGGCTGATCCACGCAGCCACGACGGCTTGAGCGCGATCCGCGCCGGCTTGGCCGAGGCTGGAGATTCACAGGTTCAAGCGCCGGTCGGTTCGCACACGTCGCGCGTTCATGCCGCGTTCGGCGCCGCGCCGTAAGGAAGCACAAGGAGGATATATGCGCGCACGCACCTTTCGCAGTCTCATCTTGACCATGGCATTCGGGCTGACCGCAGCGCCGGTGGCGGCCCAGACGCAGTCCGCGATGAACGCGTCGGCAGCGAGCGAGGCGCGGGCCGCCGATCGGGCATTGAACGCCCAGTACAAGGCGGCGAGCGCCAGGCTGTCGGCCCCTTCGCGCCTGCTGCTCCGCAATGCCCAGCGCAGCTGGATCGGCTTTCGCGATGCGCAGTGCAAATTCGAAACCTCGGGCGTGCAGGGCGGCTCTGCCTATCCTATGGTCGAGGCGAACTGCCTGAAGGAACTCAGTCAGCAGCGTGCCCGGCAGCTCAGGAAGATCACGGCGTGCGAAGAGGGCGATCTGGCCTGTCCGCGTTGAAGCTGGTCCGACTGATCGCGTAGCGCATCCCTATCGAGTTGAAGAGGCTGTCATGTCACCAACAAGCGTTCGTCACGTCCTCGCTTCCATTTCGCTCCTGGCGCTTGCTGCGCTGGTTCCTGCCTCATCGGCCGCCGATCCGGATCGCTCGCCAAAGCCGGGCGGCGTGTACAAGCTGAAGCCCGGAATCTTCGTCGCGCAGGGCGTCAGCTGCAGCAATCCGCCGAACGCCGCGATCAAGCGCTATGACGGCAAGGGCATCAGCACGGCGCACACCCGCGCGCCTGTGTAGCCCGGATCCTGTCCAAGCGGCGCAGCGGCTATGGCAGCCTCTACAAGGTCAGCCAGTCGTGCATCGATGCCGGCGCCGGCCCCGGCAAGCGCTTTGTGGAGCGGCAGACGATCGACATCCCCGACGCGCTGAACTTCACGATACGGTCCCAGGGAAACACGGCGTATCGATATTGCCCGATCCGCGAACTGCCTGCCGGTCTGCGCGCGGCGGGCGGCTAGGCGGCATAGCGGTGCGCGTGATCCGTCGCGATCGCGCGACCGCCTCGATGGATCGGGACCTGGCGATGCGCCTCTTGCCTGCGGCGGGGGCTTGGATGGGAAGGTGACTTCCCTTTGAGCGTTAGCAGGCGTCGATGGTAGCGGACACGGGCTCCGTTCCGTCGACCAGCCCAACTCGCCGTGCCGGTCGACCGCTAATGCCGGGGAGGGACCGGCCACCGCATCACGTCACGATCTGGAAAGCGTCTCGCGTTGCAACAGCCAGAGCACCGCGGCGCTGGAAAACGCGGCGGCGGCGGTAAACATCGCCGTCCGGAGGCCGAACGTACCCGCAATCTGCGCCGTGATCAGCGGGGCGAAGAAGCTGATCACGCGGCCCCAGTTGAAGATCGAGGCCGCGGTCGACTGCAGGTGGCGCGGATAGAGCTCGGCCATCCATGGGCCCCAGATCACGCTCGAACACAGCGCGCTGCCGTAGAGCAGCCCCAGCAGCTTGAGGAGCAACGGATCGGACGGCGCGAGCAGATAGCCGATGATCGCCAGCGCGGCGATGCCGAATCCCACGGCGTTGAACCGGCGACCAAAGCGATCCGCGGTCCATCCCCAGAAGAAGCCGCCGGCGATATTGCCGGCGAACTGCCACGCGACCAGTTCGCCCGCCATCGCCGGGCTGAACCCGCGGTCGCTGGTCAGATAGGTGGTCAGCCAGCCGCTGAACGCGGCATAGCCGAAGAAGTTGAGGCCGGTCATCGCCGCCAGCATCAGCGTCTGGCGGCGCAGTCCCAGCGCGAACAGCTCGCCGATCGGTAGCCGGGTCGTCGCGCGTTGCACGAGATCGACGGGGGAGTGCGCGGGGATGAGCACCAGCGCCACCAGCGCGAGCACCAGCGGCGGCACGCCGCCGATCCACAACAGCAACCGCCAGTCGTCGGCCGAAACCGCGCTCATACCTACGCCCAGCATCACGATGGATAGGCTGAACGTCGCGTTGAGCATCCCGGCGAGCCGGCCGCGCAGCGTGGGGCTGAACAGGTTGACATAGATGCCAACGACGACGGGAAACGAAGCGCCCGCGAAGAAGCCCAGCAGGAAGCGCTGGACGAGCAGCTCGACATAGCTGGCGACGACCACGCCGCTGAGCAGCATCACGCCATAGCCGATCACCAGCATCGCGAGCATCCGCCGGCGGCCGAAGCGATCGGCCATCTGTCCGATCACGATCGCGCCGACCAACGCGCCGGCGCCCTGCGCCGAATAGGCCGAACCTGCCTGGAGCAGGGAAAGCCCCAGCGACTGGCGGAGGAACGGCCGCAGCACGTCCACGGTGTTCCAGGCCCAGCCGTAGAAGAACTCGCAGACCAGCAGCAGCCCGAAGATCGCGAGCTGACGCGGGAAGCGCAGCGGCGGAACCGCCGGTGCCGGGGAAGAGATCGCGCTGCTTGCCATGTGTTGTGTCCAGGGTCGGGTTCGGAAAACATGGCTGCGCGCCACGGCCGTGGCGCGCAGCCGGCGGTTCGCGGCGTCAGGCGGCCTGCAACGCCGCCATCTTCAGCTGCACGAGCATCGACAGCTCGTCATAGATCACCCACTCGTCGACGATCTTGCCGTCGCGGATGTGGAAGTGGGTGACGCCCATGACGTGCAGCGGATGCCCGGTCGGCACGCCGAGGCTGCCATAGCCGAGATGATGGCCATCCAGCGTCCAGCGCAGCGCGTATTTGGTGCCGCCTTCCTCGCTTTCGACCGAGCAGATATGCTGGGGCACGAATGCGCAATCGGGCATCAGCGCGACCAGCCGCATGGTCTGCTGCAGCACCGCGGCGACGCCGCCGATCTCGCGCATCAGCGGCCCGTGCCACTGGCAGTTCGGCGCATAGATGTCGCGGATCAGGCCGAACATGCGCTTGTTGTAGATATGGTGCAGCCAGCGCAGTAGCTCGGCCTCGCCATCGTTGTGCGCGATCGAGGTGTCCGCCTCGGTCTCGGGGGGGTATTGGCCGAGCAGGCGCCGATTCTCGGCAAGATCGAACACGGTCTCGCCGGTGTCCACCTTCTTGCGCGCGATGCCCTCGGCAAAGACGTGCGGATCGAGGCCGATCTGGATCAGCGGCCCCATATTGTCGCGAACGATCCACTCCTTGTAGATCTTGTTCTCGAGGATCATGCATTCGGCCACGGTGCGCGTGCAGAAGGTGCGGCCGGTGGGCTTGCCCCAGGCGCCGAACTGCGAGTGGCGACCCAGGCCGTTGGTCATATGGCTGGTGTAGAAGCCGTCGACATCGTTCCCGCGCCAGATGACCTGCTGCGCCATGCCGCGGCGATCGGGGAATTCGACCAGCCGCTGGATCGTGTCGCGGATATGGGTCTCGCGATCGTACATCGTGCCCATCGTCGTGTAGGCAACGCAATTGTGGGTATAATGCGTGTAGATCAGCCCGACATCGCGCTCGTCCCAGATGCGATGGGTACAGCGGATGATGTAATCGACGATGTCGGTATAGCAGGGATCGAAGCCGCGCATCGACTGCACGCGGGGCCGTCCCTCGGGCACCAGCTGGGTAAAGTCGCGCCGCTCGACCTGCAGCACGGCAGAGTCCTGCTGCGGCGGCGCCTTGCCGCTCTCCGCAGGCTTTGCTGGCTTGTTGCTGCTCTCCGTCACGAAACCTCCCATGATCCGATATGTGTGCGTGATTGGGCGCGCGATGCACCCTGTGAAAGATCTGATAGCCAGGTGCCGAGCGCGCGGGCGCATGCCTCCGGCTTCTCCAGCAGGACGAAGTGTCCCGCGCCGGGAATCCGTGCGATCCGCGCCTGCGGAAGGCCTGTCGCAAGCTCCGCCTGCGTGGCCGGTGGCGCCACGGCATCCTGCTCGCCCGACAGGATCAGGACGGGCATGGCGAGGGCGCCCAGGCGCTCCCGTTGGTCGATCCGGGACAGCGCCAGTTCGGTCTGCCGGCGCGCCGTGTCTGGCGGACAGGCGCGCGCCATCGCGACCACCTTGGCCCGTAACGCATCGTCGGCGACGCGATCGGGGTGGACATAGTTCGCCCAGAGCGTCTCGCCGACGAGCACGGCCGGGTCCGCACCATCGGCGACCTGGGCACGTCGGGCGGCATGCTGCTCGGGCGCGACGGGGCGGGGGGTGGTCGCAATCAGCACCATCGCGGCGACACGCTCGGGCGCTTGCTGCGCCATCGATAGTGCGACGATGCCACCCAGCGAAAAGCCAAGCGCGATAAAGCGCGGCGGCGCCTCGGACAGCACCGCCAGGGCCGCGGCGCCTACGCTCGCGTGGCGCGTCAGATCGGCGGCGATGGTGGGATAGTCGGGCGGCAGCATGGGCGTGAAGACGCTGGCATCGCACAGCGTGCCGGGCAGGAGCAGCAGTGGCAATCGTTCGTCGATCACGTCTCTTCCTGCAAGCTGTTCGCAAACTGGCGGGCGGGCCGCCTTGCATAACCAATCACATTGGCCTACCACGATTGCATCCGAATGCAATACTACTTGGAGCACGTTGTGACAGATTGGACTCGCGAGCAAATGGAGCAGCGGCTGATTCGCTACGCCGATCTCGTGCCGTGCCGTACGGCTTTCCTCGACACCCGGACGCCGGGTTCGACGGAGAAGGAAAATTTCACGATCATCGGGCCGGGGGTGTCAGAGAGCACCGACCAGTTCGTGCATATCACCGAGAAGCACGGCTTCAACATCGGCGCCGCGCGCCAGCCGTTCGGCTGCATCAATTCGCAGCACAGCCATGAAACCGCCGAGGTCTTCGTCGTGCATTCGGGCCATTGGCGTTTGCTGTTCGGCCCCAATCGCGAGGACGGTACGCTCGACATCGCACCCGGCGACGTCGTGTCGGTGCCGACCCGCATGTTCCGCGGCTTCGAGAAGATCGATGAGGGTCTCGGCTTCCTGTACACCGTGCTGGGGGAAGACGATCCCGGCAAGGTGACCTGGGCGCCCGCGGTGTTCGAGGCCGCGTCGGACTACGGCCTGAAGCTCACCAAGAGCGGCATGCTGATCGACACCAGCGCCGGCGACTATACGCTGCGCGATCTTGAGCTGGCAGCGCCGATCGAGACCGAAAATGTCGACCAGCTGGTGACGCCGCCGCTCGAAAAGCTGCTCCAGTGCATCGTGCGTGCCGGTACCGCAGTCGCCAATCCGCACTCGCTGCTCGCCGGCGAAGGCGTGCAGGAGGCGGGGCTGATCGTGCCGCAGGCGACCGATGACGGCTTCGCCCCCGGGCCGATCGTCGGCTGGTGGCCGCACGGCTTCAATCTGCGCCTGCTCACGCTGGAGAGCGGCGCGTTCGTGCCGGCCCATAGGCGCAGCGAAGCGGAGGTGCTCTTCGTCCAGTCAGGCACGCTGGAAGTGCGCTGGGGGGAAGAATCGCTGTTCCTGGGGGCGGGCGACACGTTGAGCATCCCGATCGGTGTCGATCGCGCCTATCGCAACACGGCGTCGGTGCAGGCGCAGGTCTTCGTCACCCGTGGCACCGAAAACCCCGCCCGTCCGATCTTCGTCTTGTAGCGTCGTGCGCCGGGCGTGAAAAAGGGGCGTGGCGCGCGGGCGCCACGCCCCTTTTTTCGTAGGCGCCGCCCCCGCGGAGGGAGCGGCGCCCTGCGCGGTCAGGCAGGCTGGCGCAACCGATCGAACCGGATCGCCGCGGCCTTTTGGTGGCCCTCCAGGCCTTCGCTGCCGCTTTGGCGGATCGCCGGCGGCGCCACCTGGACGATCGCGCTGGCATCGAGCCACTGGTGCGTCGCGATCTTCACATAGGATCCGACCCAAAGCCCGCCGGTATACCGCCCGGCGCCCATCGTCGGCAGCGTATGGTTGGTGCCGACATTCTTGTCCGAATAGACCACGCTGGCATTTTCGCCGATGAACAGCGAGCCGTAATTGCGCAGCTTGTGCGAGAAGGCGTGCGGATCGGCGGTGTGTACCTGCAGATGCTCGGCCGCGACATGGTCCGAATAGGCGATCATCGCCGCCTCGTCTTCGCACAGGACGACTTCGCCATAATCGCGCCAGCTCTGCCCGGCGACCGCGGCGGTGGCCAGCGTCTCCAACTGGCGGGCGACTTCGCGCACGGTCGCTTCGGCGAGCGCGCGATCGGTGGTGATCAGGCCCACCCGCGTGCGAACGTCATGCTCTGCCTGGCCCAGCAGATCGGTGGCGATCAACTCGGCGTCGCCCGTCGAATCCGCGACGACGAAGATTTCGGACGGCCCGGCCAGCTGGTCGATGCCTACCGGCCCGAACACCTGCCGCTTCGCTTCGTTCACGAAAGCGTTTCCCGGCCCCATAATCTTGTCGACGCTCGGAACGGCTTCGGTGCCGTACGCCATCGCCGCGATCGCCTGGGCGCCGCCGATGCGGAAGATGCGGTCTGCGCCGGAAAGGTGGCAGCCGGCGATCATCGCACGATGCGCGTTGGGCGGCAGGCAGGCGACGACCTCGTCGCAGCCGGCGACCTTGCCCGGCACGATCGTCATGATCGGCGCGGAAAGAAGCGGGAAGCGCCCGCCCGGCACATAGGCGCCGACGCGCTGAATGGGGATGACGCGGTGGCCCAGGTGCAAGCCCGGCAGCGGCTCGACTTCCAGCGGAAGGATCGTCTCCAGCTGCGCTTGCGCGAAGCGGCGGACATTCTCGATCGCGAACTCGGTATCGGCGCGGGTCTGCGGATCCAGCGCGGCGACCGCGGCCGCGCGATCGGCGGCCGACACTTCGAACTGGTCGAGATCGGCCTTGTCGAATTCGCGGGAGTAGCGCGCCACGGCGGCATCGCCGTTGGCGCGGACGTCGGCGAGCACCTTGGCGACCAGCCCCGCGACATCACCGCTATCGGCGATCTGATCCCGTTCTGGCTGCTTGATATAGACGGTGCGGGAATCAAACCCGTGCGGGGCGTTCATCGGCTTCTCCTCGGTTTTGCGACAGTGATGACGGGCATCTGAAAAGCACGTAGTGCATCCGAATGCAAATGTCATTCGGCTAAACCTGCTATCCGCTCCGTGGCTTTGACGTTATGGGCTGGATTGCTGCACCAAGGGGCACATCAGGACATGCCAAGACGTACTGCCAATAGCGCGCCGGCCACTTCATTCCTCGCGCAATCCGGCCGCCGCCCGACCTCGTACGACGTCGCGCGCATTGCCGGCGTTTCGCAGTCCGCCGTGTCGCGATGCTTTGCTCCGAATGCATCGATCGCGCCGGCGACACGCGAACTGATCCTAAAGGTGGCAGCGGAGATCGGCTATCGCCCCAATGCACTGGCCCAGGCGCTGATCTCGAAGCGGACCAACCTGGTCGCGGTGCTGATCTCGAACCTGACCAACCTCTATTATCCCGAGGTGCTGGCTGGCTTGAGCGCCAGTCTTACGGCCCGCGACGTGCGGGTGCTGCTCTTCAGCCTCAGCGCCGAGAGCGAAGTTGACGAAGTCATCGACCAGATCTGGCGTCATTCGGTCGACGGCGTGATCGCCGCGGCCCGGCTTTCGGAGCCGCAGTTCCAGCAATTTGCCGATCACCAGATCCCGATCGTGATGTACAACCGGCTTGCCAGCGGTCCCAATGCCGCGTCGGTCCGTTGTGACTCGGTCAGCGGCGAGCGCGCTCTGGTGGAGCGGCTGATCGTCAGCGGCCATCAGCACTATGGCATCATCGCAGGGCCCGAAGACAGCTATGTCGGCGAGGAGCGGAGTGCCGCGGCGCTCGCACTGCTCGCCGAGCGGGGGGTTGCGGACGTGCCGGTGGTGCGCGGCGATTTCAGCTATGGCAGCGGCCGGGCCGGGCTGCGCACGCTCGTCGGCCTTGCGCCGAAGCTGGATGCGGTGATCTGTGCAAGCGATCTCATGGCGATCGGGGCCATGGATGAAGCGCGGATCGCGCTTGGTCGCAACGTGCCGGGCGATCTGTCGATCGTAGGTTTCGACGGCTCGGGTCCGGCGACCTGGGAGAGCTACCGCTTGACCACCATCCGCCAGCCGGTCGGCCGCATGACCACGGCGGCGGCAGCCATGCTGATGGAGCGGATCGAGGATCCCCACTCGCCAGCCGAGCAGCGGCTTTTCTCTGGCCAGATGATCGAGGGGGCCTCGGCGCGACTCGGATCGTAATGCCGCTGCATTCGGCTTTACCCTTTCGTGACATTTTTGCCGCAAACGAGACGCAAATCGCCGTCCGTCAAAATGCTCTTCATAAACGTAACTTTTTAACTCACTGATGTTCCTATCTTTTAACGCCTGCTTGGGAATTTCCGGGCATTCGCCAATTGATGACTTCGAATGCAATATTCTGTGGACGACCGACGGACGCGCCGATAGCTTTCAAGGCTCCAACGAGGATGAGGGGAGCGTATGAAAGACCAACTCAAACTGGCGTGCTCGAGCGCTGCGCTGATGCTGGCGCTCGCCAGTGCACCGGCCTTCGCCCAAACGCAGCTGCAACCCCAGACGAGCACAGCCGAGGACAGCGGCGGCGACATCGTCGTCACGGCGCAGCGCCGCGACGAGCGGTTACGCGACGTGCCGATCGCGATCACCGCGCTGTCGGCCGAAACGCTGTCGCGCCTGCATGTCGATAATGTCAGCCGCGTCGAACTCGTCACGCCGGGGTTCACCTGGGGTTCGCAGGGTTCGGACTCGTTCCCGGCAATCCGCGGCGTCCGGACCAGCCTGGTCAGCGCGCAGAACGATCCGGTCATCGGCTTCTATATCGACGGCATCTACCAGAGCCGCACCCAGCAGCAGAGCATCCCGATTTTCGACGTAGGCCGCATCGAAGTGCAGCGCGGCCCGCAGGGCACGCTCTATGGCCGCAACACCTTTGGCGGCAATCTGAGCGTCGTCACCCAGGCGCCGACCAACAAGGAAGAGGCCGGCTTCACCGTCGATGTGGGCAATTACAATTCCACGCGGATCGACGGCTATATCAACCTGCCGCTGACCGAGACGCTGCAGGTGCGGATCGCCAGCGTGTTCCAGCGGCATGACGGCTATGTGAAGTCCACCACGCCCGGCATCGAGCTCAACGATCTCAACGAAAATGCCCAGCGGGTGAATCTTCGCTGGACGCCCAGCAGCGACGTGGAAGTGACGCTGCATGCCGGCCGCTGGCGCCGCGACGATGCCGGTGCCGGTTCCTATGGCTACAAGGTCGCGGGAACGCTGCTCAATCCGCAGACAGGCTATCAATCGATCAACGGGCAGCCGTATGCGGTCAACCCGTCCGTGCCGAACGGCGCGCCCAATCTTGCCGGGCGCGACGTCGGCGTGCCGGTGACCGGCGGCGCCTGGACCAACGACTGGAACTACCAGCCCTTCGAACATATCGCCGAAGACTATGTGTCGGGCCAGGTCGCCTATGATCTGGGCGGTGTCACGCTGCGCTCGATCACCGGCTATACCCATTTCACCGCGCACCGGAGCGCGGACAACGACCAGAGCAGCAAGGTGTTCGAAGCCTATGGCTATGGCTCGGGCGTGCAGGAGCCTAACACGCGCTCCAAATCGTTCACGCAGGAACTGCAGGTCGCATCGAACGGGGCGGGGCCGCTGCAATGGATCGCCGGCGCCTATTATCTGCACGACGACATCTTCGAAACCTATCAGCAGAAGGTCACCGCGCCCGGCGCCACCACCGGTGCGTTCCGCGGCGATTCGGCGCTGAAGACCGATGCCTTCGCGGGCTATGCGCAGGGCACGCTGGCGGTGGTGCCCGATCTGCTGAAGGTGATCGGCGGCGTCCGCTACTCGCACGAGAAAAAGGCGTTCCGCTTCGCCGATTTCGTCGATGCGGCACCCGGCACCTATGATTTCCGCACGCCGTACAGCACCACCTCGGGCGGACCGAGCTTCGACAGCTGGACGTGGCGCGGCGGCGTGCAGGTGACGCCGGAGCGCGACACGATGCTCTATGCGACGGTATCGACCGGCTTCGCCTCGGGCGGCGTCAACGATACCGGCGGCGACGCGGCCATTCCGGAATCCTATGCGCCGCAGAAGGTCACCGCCTATGAGGCGGGTATCAAGGCGCGGTTCCTGGGCGGCAAGCTCGATACCGAGCTTTCGGTCTTCCACAACACGTTCAGCAATTTGCAGATCAACGTCTACACCCCGCGCGTTTCGTATTTCGGCAGCGCGGGCAAGGCGCGGAGCAACGGCGCCGAGTTTACGCTGCGGGCCAACCCGGTGCAGGGCCTGCACATCGATGCGACGCTGGCCTATCTGGATGCGAAATATACCTATTATATCAGCGGCAATAACTTCTACGGCCTGTCCAACGGGGCGGACCCCGTGTCGCTCAACCTTGCGGGCAAGCGCATTCCGCAATCGCCCAAGTGGAAGAACACGGTGACGGCGAGCTATGATTTCGATCTGGGATCGGCGGGTACGCTATCGCCGCAGGGCGTGTGGCTGCATTCTTCCGCCTATTTCACTACCGACTACAACACCGTCCTCGATCGCCAGAAGGCCTATGACAAGTTCGACGCGTCGCTGCGCTGGACCGAGGCGCGCAAGCGCTATTTCATCGAGGCGTACGGCGCCAACCTGTCGAACGAGGCGGTGCTGTACAGCGCGGTGATCGGTCGCCGGGAGCGCGTGCAGGTCTCCTACGGCGCGCCCAAGACCTACGGCGTGCGCGTCGGCGCGGCGTTCTGATGGCGGGGGCGGGGGAGGGTGCGCTTCCCCCGCTCGCGCTTCCTGCGGGGTTCAGCCCGTGCTTGCCTCGATCGCCCGCGCCAGCGCCAGCAGCATCGCTTCGCCGCCCGCCGGCCCGGTCAGTTCGATGCCGACCGGCAGCCCCTCGATCGCGCCACCGGACGGTACGCTGAGCGCGGGCCAGCCGCTGCGCGCCGCTAGTTCGGGCGCCCAGCCGCCTTTCGGGTTGTCGAGCGAGCGCGGTACCACCTGCGAGGTGGGAAACAGCAGCAGATCTACCTGCGCGTCGGCCAGCAAAGCCGCCATCGCCGTCGTGAGCCGGGCGTGCTCGGCGAGGATCGCCGTGGTCGTGCCGCCCTTGCGGGCCAGGCGCGCGCGGAGCGGCGCGACATAGTCGGGCAGATGCGCGCCGCTCTCCACCAGTGCCGCGAGCGTCGCGGGGGCCGAGCCGGGCACGAAATTGGTCGCGAGATAGGCATCGAACGCATCGGCGAACTGCGCATCGACGATATGGTCACCGCCGATCGGCAACAGGCTTTCGGGGAGCGCCACCGGATCGACGATGGCGATACCCTGGCGTGCGATCCGCGCGATTGCCGGCGCGAGCGCGGCGGCAATCGCGGGGTCGCTGCCGAATGCCTGGCGCAGGATGCCGACGCGGATCGGGCGGTTCGGCGCCGCATCGAACCGCATGCCGAGCACTGCCAGCAGCAACGCGACATCTTCGACCGAGCGGGCGAGCGGACCCACCGTGTCGGTCGCCGGCGCGAGCGGTGCGATCCCGCGCATCGGCAGCGCATCCTGCGCGGGACGGAAACCGACCAGCCCGGTATAGGCGGCGGGGATGCGGAGCGATCCCCCGGTATCGGTGCCGAGTCCGGCCAGCGCGAACCCTTCGCGGACGGCGACAGCGGTGCCGCCGCTCGACCCCCCCGGCGTCACCCTCGGGTCGAGCGGATGCAGCACATCACCGCCCAACGAACTGCGCGAGCGGATCTCGAACGAGAATTCGGACAGGTTGGTCTTGCCGACCATCACCGCACCGGCGGCGCGCAGGCGCGTTACGACCTCGGCATCGCGCAGCGGCATCGCCCCGCGCAACCCGATGCAGCCCGACGTCGTGGGCATCCCCGCTAGATCGATATTGTCCTTGAGGACGAGGGGGATGCCGTGGAGCGGCCCCAGCGTCCGTCCCTCGGGCACCGCGCGATCGGCGGCGGTCGCCTCGGCATGCGCGGCCGGATTCAGCGCCAGCATTGAGTGGAGTGCACCGTCGCGCGCGGCGATCGCCGCCAGGCACGCGTCGAGCAGGTCGCACGCGCGCACCTCGCCGGCGGTGAGCCGCGGCGCGAGGCTGGCGATCGTCGTATCGGGTGCGATCAAGACCGGGTGCGCCGCACCAGGTCAGCCGCCCCCTGCAAGAGGAAGCTGTGGTCCGAACCGAGCAGGAACAGACTCGCGCCGCGCGCCGCCCAGTGCGGCACGTCTTCGATCCGCGCGAGGAACATGCCGATGCGGCGATCATGCTTTCGGCCCGCGGCGCAGACCGCCTCCACCGCCGCGACGACCGCAGGATCATCCTGGCTGGAGGCGCCACAGGCGACGGTGAGGTCGGCACGGCCGACGAACAGCGCATCGATGCCGGGCACGCGCGCGATCGCATCGATATCGTCGATCGCCTCGGGATCCTCGATCTGGGCGATCGCGACCACCTCGGCCGCGCTCGCGGCCAGATGGTCGGCCATGCTGCGCGTCGTGTACCCCGCCGCGCGTGAGGAGCCCGCATAGCCACGGCCGCCCGCGCCATAGCGGCAGGCACGGGCAAAGGCTTCGGCCTCTGCCGCCGATCGAATGTGCGGGGCGACGACGCCGCTTGCGCCGCAATCGAGCGCGTTGAGGATATGCTCCGGGGCAGCGGTCGCCGCGCGCACCAGCGCCGGCTTGGCCGCCGCGCGCGCCGCCGCCACGCAACCGTCGATGGCGATGCGGTCGAACGGCGCGTGTTCCGCGTCGAGGCAGAGGCAGTCGAGATCGGTGAAGCCCAGCACTTCCACCACGATGGGCGAGGGCGTCTTGACGAAGGTGCCGACCAGCGGCGCCCCCGAGGCGAGCTTCTCCTTGAACGTCACTCTGCGGTCCACCCGCCATCGACGACGATGCTGGTCCCCGTCATCAGCGCCGACGCGTCCGAGGCGAGGAACAGGACGGCGCCCATCAGGTCCTCCACCCGGCCGAGGCGCCCCAGCTTGATCTTCGCCAGCACGCTTGCCTTGAAGGCGGGATCCTCGAAATAGGGCCGGGTCAACGGCGTCTCGATGAACGTCGGTGCGATCGTGTTCGAGCGGACATGGTGCGGGGCGAGATCGAGCGCGATCGCCTTGCTCATGCCCTCCAGCGCCCATTTGGACGCGCAATAAAGCGCACGGTTGGGGCCGCCGACATGGCCCATCTGCGATCCCATATGGATCAGCGATCCGGCCACGCCGTCGCGAAGCATCGCCCGCGCGGCGCCCTGCGCGACGAAGAAGGCGCTTTTGACGTTGAGATCGAGCACCGCATCGTAATCGGCGGGCGTCACCGCGGTCATCGGCATCGGCCGGTTGGTGCCGGCATTGTTGACGAGCACGTCAAACGCCGGCTGCCCTTCGAAGAACGCTGCCACCGCGGCCAGATCCGACACGTCGAGGCAGGCCGCCGCAGCGGCGCCGCCCTCGGCGCGGATCGCGGCGGCGGCGGCTTCGATTTCGCCTTCCGAGCGCGCGACCAGCGTGACCGCCGCGCCCGCCTGGGCCAGCGCGGCCGCCGCAGCGAGGCCGATGCCGCGCCCGGCCCCGGTCACCACCGCGCGGCGGCCGTGCAGCGCGAAGCTGGGCGTGCGGGGCAGCGGCTCAGGCATCGACGCGGGTCAGATCGGACGGTTCCGCCGCGCTGCCATAGGGCACGTCACGGCCGCCAAAGCGGCGGACGCGGACATTGGCCTGCTCGCCATGGCCCGCAAACCCCTCCAGCGCGCAGAGCCGGCTGCAATATTCGCCGATCAGCGCCGATGCCGCGTCGGTCGTCACCCGCTGATAGGTGCAGGTCTTCAGGAATTTGCCGACCCACAGGCCGCCGGTATACCGCGCCGCCTTCTTGGTCGGCAGCGTGTGGTTGGTGCCGATCACCTTGTCGCCGAACGACACGTTTGTGCGCCGGCCGAGGAACAGGGCGCCGTAATTGGTCATGTGCTCCAGGAAATAGTCGGGGTCGGCGGTCATCACCTGGACATGCTCCGAGGCGATCTCGTCGGCAAGCCGCACCATCTCCGCGTCGCTCTCCGCGACGATGATTTCGCCGAATGCTTCCCAGGCCTTGCGCGCGACCTCGCGCGTCGGCAGGATTTCCAGCAACCGCTCGATCTCGCGCATCGTCTCGCGCGCGAGCTTTTCGGACGTGGTGAGCAGCACGGCCGGGCTGTCCGGCCCATGTTCGGCCTGGCCCAGCAGATCGGTCGCGGCAATCTCCGCGTCGCACCCTGCCTCGTCGGCGATCACCAGCGTCTCGGTGGGGCCGGCGAACAGGTCGATGCCGACGCGGCCGAACAGCTGCCGCTTGGCCTCCGCGACAAAGGCGTTCCCCGGGCCGACCAGGATGTCGACCGGCGCGATCGACTGGGTGCCGAGGCCCATCGCCGCCACGGCCTGGATGCCGCCGAGGCAGTAGATCTCATCCGCACCCGCCATAGCCTGGGCCGCGACGATCGCGGGGGCAGGCTTGCCCTGGAACGGCGGCGCGCAGGTGACGACGCGTGGAACGCCGGCCACCTTGGCGGTGATCACCGACATGTGCGCCGACGCCAGCAGCGGATATTTGCCGCCCGGGACGTAGCAACCGGCAGCGTTCAGCGGGATGTTGCGATGGCCGAGCACCACCCCCGGCAGCGTCTCCACTTCGACATCGCGCATGGAATTGCGCTGGATCTGCGCGAAGTTCCGCACCTGGGTCTGCGCGAACTCGATATCCTTCACGTCCTGCGGACTCAGCGTATCAATGCAGGCGGCGATCTCGACATCCGACAGGCGATAGCTGTCGCGATCCCAGCCATCGAAGCGGATCGACAGATCGCGCACCGCCGCGTCGCCGCGCGCCTCGATATCGGCGAGGATCGTCTCGACCGTGTCGCGAACCTGCCGGTTCGCCGCAGCCTTCGATTCGGCAGTGGCACCGCGCTTCAGATAATGGGGCAATGTCTGGCTCCGTGGACCCTGTGGATACGCCTCTTCTAAGCAATGTGCATTCGAATGCAACATCTCTTGCACGGTCGGGCTTTAGCGCAGGGGAGGGGTCAAAGGGGTCGTGTCGAGAAGCTGGCGGAGCTGGTCGGCGGCAGCGGTGTTGGCGGGATCGAGCACCCCGCGCGCGGCGACCGGCAGATGCGCCGCGACGCCCTCCGGATCGCCGAACACGAAATGCTCAAACACCATCTGCCAGGCGCGCCGCTCTTCGGGGCTTGCCTCGCGCAGGGTGAGCAGCGCGTGCATCAGGCTGTTCATCGGCGGGGGCCGTTGGGCGCTGCCTTGGTGCCACCAGAAATTGACCTGCGCGCCGACCGGGTCGGACGACACGACATAGTGGAACCACATCGATGGTATGAACAGCGCGTCGCCCGGCGCCAGTCTCGCCACCTGGGCACGCTCGAGCGCTCGGGCATAGCGGGGGTAGCGCATAAGGTCCGGCTGCGCGCAATCGACCATGCTCACCGGCTGACCGGCCGGCGTCCAGTCGATCGGCCCGAGATAGAGATCGGGCAGCGCCTCGGGCGGGAACAGCAGGAAGGTACGGGCGCCGAGCACCGGGCATGCCAGATTGTCCGAATAGTCCCAATGGGCGGCGGTGCGGGAGGGGGTGCCGATCCACAGCGAAGTCAGCCGATGCTGGTCCGCGGGGAGCAGCGACATCGGGACCTCGCCGGCGAGCCCCGGCACGTGCCGCGCGAGGTTGATCGCGCCAGCGAAGATCGATTGGGCCGGCGTCCCCGCCACCGCCTTGCGCAGCGCCGCGACGATCGCGGGCAGACTGGCCAGCCGCCGCTCGAAGTTCAGCCCCGTCAGGTCTTCCGTATAGAAGAAGCGGCCGTTCGCCTCCGGCGCCCCGACCCAGACCTGGGCTGGGACTTGGTTGGCGGCAGCCGACAGATAGGCGAGCCCCGCCTCGGGCGACTGGCGGCCGGCGCGAACCACCTCCCACGCCGCGTTCTGGCCGCGATAGAGGGCGGGCGCGGGAGGGGTGCCCCGCGTCGCCGCAAAGCCCGGCTCGTCGGTGGGCGGATAGGTCGGTGTCTCGGGAAGGCCCTGCCAGATCATGCCACGCCCTGCGCGAATGCGGCATGCCGGGCGAGCACCTCGGCATGCGGCGGGAAGTTCAGGCTGCACCCCTGGAGAAACGCGGCCACACCCTCGGCGGTGTGGAAATCGACATCGTCGCGCTGTTCCGTCCGTAGCGGTGGGAAAATGCCATAGCCGGCGAGCAGGCAATGCCAGGATTCGACGCTGAAATGGCTGAGATCGGGATCCGCCGCCAGTTCCGCCGCCAGATCGCCGTGGCGGTACCACAGGTCGAGGATCCGGCGCAGCGGGAGCGACAGGCAATCGTGCGCGCGATTGTCGATCCAATAGGCGGTGTCGTGACGCGTGTTCAGCGTATAATGCGCGACGATATAGTCGCGGATCCGTTCGACCATCGCGCCGATCGTGTCGTTGAACTGCTCCGCGCGCGCAGCGGTCAACCCGCCCTCCTCATAGTGGCGCATGAACTTCTCGACCGTGTTGAGCACCAGATGCAGCGCGGTCGCCTCCAGCGGCTCGACAAAGCCCTGGGCCAGCCCCACCGCCAGCGTGTTGCGATGCCAGTGCCGCTCGACCTGTCCGGTGCGGAAGCGCAGCTGTCGCGCGGGCACATCGGCGTCGAGCAGGCCGAGATGCGCCCGCAATTCGGTCTCGGCGGCATCGTCGGAGCAATGCGCGCGCGAATAGACATAGCCGCTGCCAACCCGGTGCTGCAGCGGGATAGACCAAGCCCAGCCACTCGACAGCGCCGTGGCACGCGTCTCGCCCGGGGGCGGCACGTCGGGCGCTACCGCCGTCGGGATTACCACGGCGGCGTCGTTGAACAGGTTGTCGCCGAAGCTGCGGAACCCGACGCCCAGCGCGCCCTGCAGCAACAACCCGGCAAATCCGGTGCAGTCGACGAACAGGTCCCCGGCGACTGCGTCGCCGCGATCGGTGCGCACCGCGGCAATGTCCCCCGATTGGTGGAGCAGCGCCGCGACGATCTTCGCCGGCCGGTGGACGACGCCGCGCGCGACCGCCTGTTCGCGCAGGAACGCCCCGAGCAGGCCCGCGTCGAAATGATAGCCATAGTCGATCTTGAACGGGAAACTGGGCGGGGCGAGCGGCGCCTTGCCCGCATCTGCCAGCACGGCGTTCAGCAGGAAGCGGTCCGGCGCGGTCGGCACGTCATATCCCCCGCGGCGGTTGCGGCAATTCGCGAAGAACGCGCCCGTGCTGTGCAGGTCCAACTGCGTGGTGAACGGGTGGCTGTACGCCCCGGCGGCCTCCGGGCTCCAGCCG